>Ga0307980_1001029_pt1 | contig 11673 bp, 24 predicted proteins | sample OrgLakmetage1060_FD_201817 | JGI IMG/M metagenome (GOLD analysis project Ga0307980, IMG submission 201817) | Saline water microbial communities from Organic Lake, Antarctica - #1060 | ecosystem: Environmental > Aquatic > Non-marine Saline and Alkaline > Saline | place: Antarctica: Organic Lake... | reverse complement strand
CCATGATACCGCACCCGCTACAGGGGCACGATCGGGTACAAGTGCCGGCAGAACCGGAGCCAGTGGCAAGCGTACCGGAGCCAAAAACCGCGCCTGTACCTAATAGGGCCGGGTTTGTCGGATTGGCAGGCATGGCGGGCGCGGTGGCGCTGGCCTTATTCACCTAATCAGAAGGAAACCAGAATGAGCAACACAGCAGAGCAGCTAGACGACAACGAAGAAAATCACGGCCTGGGCGGATTCATTGAGGAATTTGAAGCGCAGGAAGCCGAGCAAGAGCGGATCGACAGCCAGTTAAGCGCCAGCGAGGTAAAACGGGCCGAAGCCTTGGCCGCGAAAATGAACGGGTCTTTTTTGTGGCTGGTCAATCGCACCCAATGCCCACACGTGGCACTCAAAGAAATGGTGAACCAGGAGGAAGGCGAAGCCGCCTTTTATGGCTTGGCGGAAAAATGGGGCGGTGAGGTGCCGGCGTGGATGGAGGCTGTACAACCGTACATTGCCGCAGGCGTTTACATGGGCGTGACCATAGCGGTGGCGCGGGATGCCGAGGCGGGCGTTATCGAAAAGGCGCGCCAGCAGCAAGCGGCCGCAAATCAAGCCGGGGCCGCGAATGGCGATCAATGAAAACTCGGAGCTTGAGAACCTGCATTGCTTTGTGGGGGCCAAAACGGGCGGCGGAAAATCGCAGTACATGCGCAACGAGCTAGTGCCGGCGCAGGGCATCCGGGCCATTTTTTGGGACGTGGACAAGGATCACAAGTGCACCCGGTTCACCCAAAAAGGGCCGTTTGTGCGGGCCTTGGCTGCGGCGGATAAAAGCGGCAAGCCGTACCGCATCGGCTGGTCAGGGGACGACGATGAAAAAGCGTTTCAGTGGTTTTGTGAAGTGGCGTGGCGGTTGCTGAACGGAAACCATAAGACACACATCATTCTTGAAGAAATGGCGGATCAGGGCATGGGGCAAAAGTTGCCGCCGTTCTTGCGAAAGCTGATTGTGCGGGGCCGGAAATACGGCGCGGTGGTGTACGTCACAACCCAGCGATGCCAGGAGGTGCCGAAGGCGCTTATTACGCAACCAGGATACCGCTACATCGGGCTGCATGAGGATCACGACGCGCGCTATATGTACCGGGCAACCGGGATAAAAGCCGACGATCTGGAAGCCTTGCGCCCGCTTCACTTTTACGAAAAAGGGCCGGACGGTGTGCGGCTTGTCAGCACAAAATACCGAAAATTTACCGCCTAACCCGAAACCTGTACCTACCGGTACGGGGGTTCGCCTGCACGCCGTATTCCCGCTAAAAAGTCACCCACACAGCCCACAACGGGCTTTTTATGTGACCTATTGAACGGCGGGAGCCTAATTCATGAACGGAATTAAAAACTGGATCAACAACAACGTTGACCGAAAGCAATTGACCACCATCGTGGCGGCGTCCGTTGTTGTGGGCGGTCTGGTGTATGCAGCCAAAGCAACCGGCATGGGCAGCATTGCCACTGTCGTTAAGGGGGGCTGATTTATGGGTCAGCGCATCTTTAAAAAGGTTCAATCGCCTGAGGGCGTGGCACCGGGCCAAACAGCAACGGTTCGTTTTGCCATTGGCAGCAAGTACCACGACATCGCACTGCTCACCAACATGACGTTGGCGAACATGACCGAAGTACGGCTAATCGCCAACAACAAAACCATCCACCGCTACAGCGCCGAGCGCCGTGATGCGATCAACCAGTTTTACGGCTTGGAAGCGTTCGCGGGCATTCTGTACATTCCACTCGATCGAAAGGCGTTGCAGACCCGCGCCATGGAAGAAGTAACCGGCATCAATACCGGCGTGCGCGGCGAGTCCGGCGAGAAAATCAGCGCGCTGTACCTTGAAATTGACATAGCAGCCGATGCGGTCACACCGACCCTAGACGTCTACGCGACACAAAGCGCGGCAGGTGCCGAAGGCGTGGGTACGGTGATGCACGTCACCACCCACAACCGCACCAGCGCGGGCAGCGGCGAGCTTGAAATCTCTGATTTGCCATTCAATGCACCGACAGCCGCAGCCATTAACGCGGTGTTCATGTTCCCCACAGCGGGCAGCATTGAGAAGATCATTGTCGAACGAGGGCTGTTCAAAGTGTTTGAGCGCACTCAGGCGCTGAACGAGTTTTACCAGAAAAACGGCGAGCGTTTCCCCCAGGCCGGTATGCAGGCAGTCGATTTTACCGAAAACGGCTACGGCGCTAACGCACTGGATCTGCGCGGTTATCAGGATTACCGCTACCGCTTGACCATGAGCGCCGCGGCTACCGTACCGTTTGTGTCCGAATACCTGGGCGTGTTGGGCGACTAAAAAGGGGTTTGGCATGGCCAGTTGGCTGGAACGTTTGGAAGGATACGGGGGCGATTTGCTGGACGCGGCAAGCGAAGCCGCAAGCGCCCGTATAAAACAGGAAATTGCGCCGGCAGCACCGGATAACGCGGCAGACAGGCCGGAAATGCAGTTTGATACCCAGCTTGACGAGCCTATGACCGGGCCGGAGCAGTACCGCACCGGCAGCATGGCGCGGGACATTTGGGGACAGTATAAGTGGTGGATTGCCGGAGGCTTGGCGATTACCGGTTATCTGGCGGTTCGGGGGCAAAGATGATGCCCGGAATCAGCACCGGGGGCGGCGGGCTGTCAAACAGCAGCAGCGCCACCAGCGGGGCAGACGGTGGACAGGCAGGCGGTTCGGGCGGGCAAGTGTTTAATTTTGCGGTGCCGGAATCCGTCCAGCTTGCAAACAACCTTTCAGTGCCGGTTGTGATCGGCGTGGCGGCGGTGGCATGGCTGATATTCCGCAACAAGTAAGCTGGAGCGACGAAGCCCGGCGCGTCCTATCGGCAGCGCGGGCCAGCACCAACGATCTGGCGGAATATCAGCAGCAGGTGACAACCGGGGCCGCGCAGTTGTGGCGGTTCCCGTTTAATCGGTCAACCTATCTGTTAACGCGGGTCGAACAATATTTGAGCGGGGATTGTGACTTGGTAATGGTGGCCGGGGCCGGCGAAAAAGCCGCGCAGGTGATCCAGTGGGCCGGCGCTCTGGCAGAGCGCGAGGGCATGAGCTTACGAGTGCACATTGTTCGCCCTGGCTTAAAACGGTTACTTGAAAAATACGGCTGTTATCAGTCCGAAATAGTTATGAGGCGCGAACATGGGTAGCAGCAGCAAGAGCAGCAATTCGACAACCAGCAAAAGCACGAATTTTAATAACATAGATTACGGCGACAGCGCGGGCGGCGCGCGGGGATCGGTTGCAAAAAACATCAATCTGGCCGATTCAAGCCTTGATATTGGTAACGTCATCAGCACAGATCACGGCGCGGTGTCGGGCGCGTTTGAGTTAGCCAGCGAAGTGAATCAGGCCGGGGCCGAAGCGGTGTTGATGCTGGGTGATATGGCTTATGACGATGTAGCCAGCAGCCGGGATCTGACCAAGGATTTATTCGGCGGCGCGGTCGACAGCGTAAACGCAGCCAACCGCGAAGCCATGCAGTTTTTAAGCCAGGGAACGGATCGGGCGCTGGCCTTTGCTACGCAATCCACCAGGAGCGAAGGCGGGCAAGTGGTGGAAAACATCAGTAAATACATTTTGATTGGCGGGGCCGGGATTGTGGCGGTGTTGATCTTCACGCGGAGTAAATCGTAATGTCAGGCCAGGACTACCCAAAGCGATTGGAAGCCGGCGCAATACAGCCCGTAAACATTAGCGGCGATTATATTTTTTGTAAGTTCGCAGACCGGCCATTTACAGTAATCCTGGGCGGTTCCAGGGTCACAATGGAAGCCGGCGATAAATACCGAACAGGCCGAAGTTTTAAAGAATTTGAAATTGAAAACAATGACCCGTTGAACCCCGTTGTGATTGTGTTGACAATCGGAGAGGGCGACTATAACCGGCAAATAGTTCAGGGAAATATTTCTATAACCCCAGGAATAACCAGGGCTGACGGAACATTTGGGGCAGATACAAGAATTGAATTGGTAGGCGGGGTTTATATTAATTCTGTTGAAAGAATAACAACGGAATTATATCAAACAATCAAAGACGTAAACTTGTCTACGCCAATGCAGGGCTTAGCTTATTTTCCAACCGCCGGAAAAATTTATGGGGTGGGCAACCCTGGCACTCTCAGAGTTATAGATTTGGCAACCGGTCAAGTAAGCGCGGTAAATGACCAGTTTGGCGGAACTCTTTATTTGCTCAGACAAATTTCGGGCGCGCTTTCAAAAGACGAACAAACGTTTTTCACCGTTATTTTTGGCGGGGCATCTAATAGCCAAGTTTTTGTTGCGGAACTTGATAGCGAATTTAGTATCGTAAACATAATATCTACGGGAATAACGGGACTTACAAGTTATAGCCTAACCATTATCGAAGGCGTCATTTATATCGGACAAAGAGATTCGACTGTTTTAAACTTTTACAGGGTGGACGCGGAAAACGGCGCGGTGCGTATTGCGGAATTGGCAGGGTTTGGTTCTGTTAGGGCGCTTTATTACGATGATAAAACAAAAAGATTAATCACGAGCGAGCAGCGACCAGGATCACTTCCCAATGATTTGACCGGCGTTGCCGCTTTGTCATGGCCTGCACTGGAACCGACACCGTTAATTGCCGGAGACTTGAACTTATCAGGCGGTGGGCATCTTGTCCCATCCAATCGAGCAGCGGTATTGCCGCGCGCTGCTCCATTAAATAATCTTATATTTTCAACGGAAGAATGGACGCAAACCGCTGCGGGCGTATTTGAAACATGCGCGAATAGTACGCTAATTTTGCCAGGGCAGAAAATAACGGAAGCGAATATAATTGCCAGCGAAACGCAAAGCGGCGTTGTGGTCAATGGGGAAGTTATAAAAATGATGTTGGAGCTTTTCAAAGGCAGTTCAATAAGGGGCGATTACCTGGGTTACGTTTATGGCGTTGAATTTGATAACGCCGACAACATAGCGCCAAAAACCGTTAAAACCGGGGGCCAGCCGTTTTCGTTGGCAGGAAAAGAAGACCAGTTTATATGCGAATTTCCGCAAACGGTGAAACTGTTTGTTTCAGATGGAATTTTTGAGGAACAGGACTAATGAGTAAATTTACAGTAAAAACACAGTTTAATTTTGAGCCAAACGTAACGGCGATTACTTTAGACGGTGCGCCCGCAACCGTCGCGCACACGACCGCGCAACCCTGGGGGCCAACCCTGGGCGATTTGGCGTTTATTCCTTATCGCCGGGCCTTGGCGCGCTATAAAATCAGCACCAGCGCGCTGGCAACCGTGGGCAGTATTACCTTTGATGTGGTGGCGGGCGGTGTAGTCCGTGGCAGTAAAGAAATTGATTTGACCGCAGGCGCAAACCAGAGCGGGCAGATTCCGGTAGACCTGGCAACCGTGGCGGGCGAGACACCCGTTTATGTGCGCGTCACCATCAACGAATCCGCAGATTCTGGCGTGACCATGCAATTAGATGCCGCGCTTGATATAGAAGTGCCACTGATCGTATCGGGCTGCTAACGTGCGCCTAATACTTTTGAGCGCTTTGGGCGCGGGCCTGTATCTGGCCGCGAAAAGCGACGACAGCGATCCCGGCGCGAATGCCTGGGCCAGCGACACACCGGGGCCACGATCACCGGGCACCGGCAGCGGGCCGCGCGGCATTCGCAACAACAACCCCGGCAATCTGGAAAACAACGGCATACCCTGGCAAGGGCTGGCCGATCAACAAACAGACAGCCGGTTTTACCAATTCGGCGATCCGGTGTACGGCGTCCGGGCATTGGCGCGCACGTTGCGCACCTACCGCGAACGCTACGGGCTGACCACGGCGCGGGGCATTATTTCGCGCTGGGCTCCGGCGTTTGAAAACGACACCGGCAGCTATGCCAGGGCCGTGGCCGCAGCGGTGGGCGTGGATGCTGACACCCCGATAAAGGACACACCGGGCAACCGGCAGCGAATGGTAAAAGCGATCATAAAGCACGAGAACGGGCTGCAACCCTACCCGGATTCGCTGATTGATGACGGTATAGCGAGGGCGTATGCATGAATAAGAAGCTGATTATCTACGGCGGGGCGCTGTACCTGGCGCTTTACATTTTCCGACAAGCAGCCAGCGCAAAGGCACAGAAAAGCATCAGCGCGGCGCAAGCCTCAAGGCTCTAATTATGAAATGGACACCCAAAAATCTGGCCATTGCCGCGGCGGCGGTTGTGATCGCGGGCTGGTACGTAAAGCGCCAGGCCGGCGCAGTCGTGGCCGAAGTCGGGCAAGCGGTGAACCCGGTAAACCAGGACAATATTTTTAACCGTGGCTTTAATGCCGTGTACGGCAGCGTCACCGATGGAAAAGGCTCATTGGGTACAGACCTGTACGACTGGCTGAACGACGAATGAACCGGGCCGCGATTCCCTGGGTAGCCGTGGGGTTTGTGCTGGGCGCAGCCGCCGGCTTTGCCTGGGGGAAAACCGCGAAGGCCGGTATTGGCGATTCCGTGAAAACCGATTTTTCGGGCGGAAAGCTGACCGTTACGGTGGATACGGTCGAGGCGGCGCGTTCGGGGTTTGGCGATTCGATCAACGGCTTTTTAGACGGGGTTTTTTAATGGAAACCTCGTTAATAGAAATCATTGGGATGATGTTGGGCAGCGGCATTGCGACCGGTGGCGTCACGGTCGCGGGGATCCGGGTCCATATTCAATATCTGCGGGAACAGGATTTGCGCCACCAGGCCGAAATCGAAACCGCAGGCGTCCGACTGTCCACCGTGGAACGCGACATTGTAGTGCTGCAGGGCATGGCCGAGCGCGCCAGCGTTCGCATTGACGAACTGAAGGCGGCGGCATGAAGTGGTATGAGCGGCTATGGCGCACCAAAGCGCGCAAGTTTTTGTTAATCGGTTTGTTGGTCGCCTCCGGCGTGGGGACACCCCTGGCCGTGGGCATTGGCACCGGGTTAGACGAAGCAATAAACGAGGTGATGGGGGCAGAGCATGGCGAAGAAACGCAAAAATGACTGTGCGGTGAAGCTGGGGAGATTGGGCGGGCTGGCAACCGCTAAAAAACGCAGGGCCAGCCCGAAAAAGCGAACCGTTAAACGAAAAAAGACCGGGCAAGCGTCCTTGTTTTAGCCGCTTTGATTAGCGGTTTTTTTATGGCCGGGAAAGCGGATTAGGTTGTGATTAATCGCCTCTTGATGCTTTTCAGCGCGCAGCGTTTCAAGCTGTATCCGCAGGCCGGCGTTTTCCCGTTGCAGTTCCACCCGCAGCGCCTTTTCCAGTGACCACCAGGACAGCTCACCGCTGTTAAAGCTGTAACCGTTCGGGGCGATCAAGCGCCCGGTGTCGGTTTCCATTCTCCAACGCTCCCAACCCTTCCAGGGGAACACCCCCCCGGCGCGGATCTCCAACAGTTGCATCAGTTGCGGGCTGGGCGTTTTGGTGCCAGCAATCCAGTGGTAAACGGTTTTGATCGACACCCCAGCGGCGCGGGCGGTGTCGGCGGGGCGCATCAAAACGAAGTTGTCACCGATGTTAAGCCGAAACCAAGCCGTCTGTTTTCGCCCTGCCTTAGATCGTTTTGTCATTGTTGCGCCTTTTATTAGCACCAAACGTTCTTGAAAAATGCCCATATTTTTTTGCTCCTATCATCCGTGAGGCCGGGGAGTTTGAGCGGCCAGGGGCGGTTTTATAGAGCAAAAAGGTGTAAGGAACAGTCGTTTAAGTGTTAAAAGTTGTTAAAACTGGCGCGTTTGAGGGTATGCCGCCAGATCATCCGCAGCCGGGGCCGGGCCAAAGTTATCCACAACTGCGCATAATGTATAGAAGGTTCAAAGCGGAAACACGCCCATATTGCCAGCGACGAAAAGGGCTAGAACCCCAGTGCTGGCGTAGGTCACAGCGGTTTGAAGGTCGCCCAAAATCTTAGTAAGAATTTGTCGCCTTGCCGGCGATTTACACACGTCAATTTCTGCCTGAATCAGCCAGGGCCGCGCATCCTCTCCCAGACAGTCGCAAGCAATTAAAATAGTGTCGCTGGACGTCTGCCGTTGGCCGTGGGTGATTTGGTAAGCATTTTGGGAGGTAATGCACAAGATGCGGGATATGGCGCGCACTGACGCGCCGTTATGTTGTGTTTGTAACATTGTCAATAGCGTTTGCCCGACTGTCTGCATGGTGTTCCCCTGTTTGTCGCCTTGGGCGACTAATTGAGTAAAGAATAGACAACGATCGTTGTGCTGGCAATCACCACGTGTGTTGCATAGGTAACGAGTGTTGTTATATTGTTTGTTCGTGGTTCCCCTGAACCCTGCCCGGCTAGCTACCGGGCGATCTTTTCAGGGGGCTTTAAACAAACAGGGGAAACAAACGAATGAATGACTCAATCAAGTATTCAGAAATCGCAAAAATGATTAGCCGGGAACTGGACTTCCGGATTGACGGGGACAGGGTTTTGACTCATCAGGAAATCGGGGAAATTTCACGCATCATTTTGTCGAGCATTGCCGGATGGTCAGAAATTGACCCGAAAGCGGCGGGTATGGTGGCGCAGATTGAGCGACTTATGCCGTGGCTTGCCAGGGGGGCGAACTAATGCAGACCTCGACAGTGATTGACCAGGACTACCACGGCGCAACCGTTCACCCACAGGCCGAAGCATACGACCGGCTGAGGCACCAGTTTAAAAACGTGAAGGGGCCGGAACAGTTACGCAAGGTTTTAAAGGCGTGGGGTTTATCCGGTGTATCTGAGAGACAAGCGAGGTTTTGGGCCGATTCTAAGCCGGCTGAAAAGGCGCTTTTTTGTGATCTTGCCAAAGTATCGGCGGCATACGTTAGCCGCGAATGGGCGGTTATCCCTGAGCCACAGCGGCGCAAATTGTGGCAAGCGGTAGGCGATGCGGCGGAATGGGGCCAAAGGCTACGGGGGCGGTTCTGAAATCAGTAATCAGCCTATTCTGCCTTTTCATGGCCGTTTCCTTTAAACCCTATTCAGTTGAGCAAGACACAATGGCGAACCAGTTTGATAGTGCGCAGGAAATAGAAAAAAACATCCTCAAAAATGGGCTTGAGGATGCCGAATTTATAGCCACCTACATGAGCGAGGCGGCGTTCGAAAAGTCGAAGGTTTTATCAGGTGTTGGCGGGGCCGGTAGCCTTGAAGTTCATCACGCGCTGGAAGAATTAAACGTAGCAAACAGGCTGGCGTATCAGGCGTTGAATGTTTACCGGGTTCTGCGGCTGGCGAACGACAAAGCGCGGGGTTTTGCGTAGGCCATGCTCGAAAGAAATACAGAAACAGCAGGGATTGACCGGGCCGCGAAAGCGTCTCGGTTTTTTTGTGATCGTTCGGAATCGGCGCAGCCGGTTACGGGCGTTGAGGCGTTGGCCGGAACGGGCGGCGCTAATAGGCTAGTCAAGGCGGCGAAAAGTCCGACAGACCGTTTCCCAGGTATGACTGGCGCATATTTCAATCGGAAAACGCTTGGCCGTGTCCCTGTCCCTGTCTTGCTGGAACAGGCCGCACCGGACTACGCGCCAGAGCTAAAGCAGGCCGGAACATGGGCCGTTCTTGAAAAACGCCCATGGGCGGGCGAACAGCGGATCAGAATGGAAACCAGACCCGGCGCTACCGCAGATATGCCCACAAACGAAGGCGACCGAATCACCGCGATGCTCACAGAGCGCGGGGCGCGGAAAATTTCAGAATCCTGTTTTTTCATGGCTTGCCAGCGCGGCGGGTTTTCGACGTTTGCGACCCTCACCCTTTCAAACGAGGCCAGGGAGAAATTGGCGCGGCGCGTTGTGGTTGCAAAATATCCCATGAGCGCGGCGGGCTTTGCTCATATTCCCGTTGATGCCGCCAGGGTTAAGCAGGGGCCGCTGGGCGTTCAATATCAAACAGACGGTGAAACCCCAGTTTATAACGTGTCGGAACAGGTGCCATTGCCGCCAGAAGTTCGCAACATCGAAAGCGGATCACTGTATACACCGTTAAAAGAGGTTTGGGCGTGGTCAGTGCAAAAAGAAGCAAGCCGCTTTTTTGAAGCAGCCGGAAAAATGTATCAGCGCGGCTGGCAGTACCAGGACGACAACGGCGAAATCGTGAAGGTTCCCGGTTCTAGCAAGTGCATCCCAAAACAGCGCACAGCAACGACAGAGGGCGCGGCGGTTACGTGGCTAATGAATGGGCCTTATACGCCAATACGCTTAACAGCGGAGCCGCTGGCCTATTTATGGGTAGCGGAAAATCCAGATATGTCAGAAAAATGTTGGAAGCCGGAACATTCCAGACCCGTAGGCGATGAAAACGGCGAACTACTCACGAATCCGCACATACATTTGATGATGAAATGGGCCGTACCGTTCAAGCATTTTAAAGCGTGGGCGGCGCGTCTTGAGTCGTTGTGGGGGCATGGGTTCGCGCATCTGGAAAAGATCAAAGACCCGCAGAAAGCCGGAAGCTATGTGGCAAAGGCGGCGGGCTATCTGAGCAAGGCGCAAGGCAAGAACGATCAAGGCGAAATACGCGGCAACCGCTACGCGATCAGCAGCCGGGCCAGGGCTCCCGCGTGGATTGAAACGGAACGGTATCAGGTGGGCATGATGGGCTGGCTATTAGCCGAAGCGAGCGAGATCTGGAACAACAAACACGGGCCAAAAATACAGGAACGGGAAAAATTAAAACGCAATTTGGAGGCGGCAAGCGACCCAGGCACACGGAAGAAAATCGGCAAGCTGTTAGAGAAGGTACGCGGAAAAATTGAGCCATTAGCCAGGGCCAGCAAGTACGGCGTGATCTTTAAAAACGACACACAAAAAACCCAGTTTTTCGAGTGGGCAAAGCGGCGCGGCTGGACACCGGAACCACAGCACAGCCTATGGCTGGAACAGTGGCGGTTCCGGCAATGGCGGCACCGAAACCGGGCGCGGCTGGACGCAACGGCGGGCGATTTGCGGGCGTGGTTTGATATGGCGGATAGCGGGGCCGTGGCCTGCAATGATGAAACGGGACGATGGGAGCAAATGGCAGTATGAACGATGTGGAACTGTACGGGCGGGCCAGAGCACTGGCGCGAAAAGTGAAGGCGGCAAAGTACCCGGCGCTTTTGCCAGCGGTGGCGCGGGAAACAATCCAGGAAGCGGCGGCGCTGATTGAACAATTAGCAGAGCGGGAGGTTAGACGATGCCTAGAGCAAGGGACAACCGAAAAGCGGTAGGCACCGGGCCGTGTGATAGCTGCGGCGAAAATACCGGGGAGTATTTTCAGGTACAAAGCGGCAAAAAAATGGGGTACTTATACCGCAAGTGCATGAACTGCAACGCGAACCAGTCCAAAGCGCCGGCGGATCAATTCGCATGGCTGGCCGCAATGACTCGGACACCCCACCCCATGATACCGCACCCGCTACAGGGGCAGGATCGGGTACAAGTGCCGGCAGAACCGGAGCCAGTGGCAAGCGTACCGGAGCCAAAAACCGCGCCTGTACCTAATAGGGCCGGGTTTGTCGGATTGGCAGCCATGGCGGGCGCGGTGGCGCTGGCCTTATTCACCTAATCAGAAGGAAACCAGAATGAGCAACACAGCAGAGCAGCTAGACGACAACGAAGAAAATCACGGCCTGGGCGGATTCATTGAGGAATTTGA
>Ga0307980_1001028_pt1 | contig 11675 bp, 14 predicted proteins | sample OrgLakmetage1060_FD_201817 | JGI IMG/M metagenome (GOLD analysis project Ga0307980, IMG submission 201817) | Saline water microbial communities from Organic Lake, Antarctica - #1060 | ecosystem: Environmental > Aquatic > Non-marine Saline and Alkaline > Saline | place: Antarctica: Organic Lake... | reverse complement strand
CACGGATTCGACTGAATCGACCCAGCAATAAAATTCAAAATGTGGATCCGCAGTAATTTCTCCTGCGAGCCAGTCCAAGCCAGCCGGATGGAGGAATAAGTTTGCGACGATAACCCGCGGTACACCTGCACCACGTGCTACACGAAGTTGTGGCTCATTGGCCACGGTGATCGCCCAACAGCCGAGACCCAACTGTTCTTGCCAGAGGGATGGACTCATAGTGGTCTTACCGTGTGGCGCGTGGGACAAGTCGAGATTGGCACACCACTTTGCCATCGTGGCTAGGTTGTCGTCGATGGCACCGCGATCTAGGGTCATCATAGGAGTGCTCAGTTCGTCGAGCGTCGGCGCGGCCGCTCTAACCTCTGCGGTTGTCCGACCGTACCAGGCAGGCTGGACAGATTTATCGGCCCAGCCTAGTTTTCGCGAGTGGCCCTCGGCCACAGTTGCTGACAGCCTGTCAGTGACTGAATTCATTTACTTCTCCCTCTCTATTAAAATGCTGCGAAGCATCGTAGTGATTTCATGAAAGAGATATTCGCCCTGACCACACTCAATCGTGCTGGTGCCCATCGTGGGTTCGTACCCGCCTTCTGCGAAGGCTTTTGCTGTTGGGAGGTAGCCATAATAACCCCCGCCGATGCTCACGACGCGCACAATATGGTCGGGGAACGCCTTGCGTATCTCTAGCCCGAATTCGACGAATACTTCAAACGGAACGTATACGAGTACGACTTTATCCAGTCGGACAACGGAGACTTCGATGCTGAGCAGTGGGGTCAACCGTCGTCCTACTCCAGTGGTCCAGAGAGCGTAGGCCTCCTTGGGAATTCCATCGAGAGCTTCGACGGCAAACCCTGCGTTAGCATCCAATGCCCAGTGGGCATTTTCTAACTTCTCTCGATCAACGGTGCGCTGCGCGAGCGTGACTGGCAAAACATGTGTCTCAACAAAGTCAAGATCTAGCTCAACAGTCTCCCTGTAAAGCACGCTGACGGCTGCATTTCCGAGGGTCCTGCCCACTCTGCTTGATTCGTCAAAGCCTATGGCGCGACCTGCATCACGATAGTCAATGTGGTTGATGTTGCCGAGTGCTCCATTAAGAAACAGGACCGGCGTATCACTGAGTGAAGAGCTAATCGCGGCGCTCGTCTCGGCGACGTAATCTGCAGATATCAGCCAGTCGTGTCCGACGAGAATCGCCGGGTGCAGGGTGAAATGCACCAGCGTGCCGAGGGGGACTCCGTGCTCGTTGGAGAAGGTCATCACGAGCAATTCATTATCGACTGGGCCTAGTTCGGCGATTACGTCGCCGGGTTCGAGCGCTTCCCAGTTCATGTGAGTTGTTCCATCCCTGTGAGCCAGACGCCGGTTAAACGATAGACCCGGAACATCCATGGAGCCATAACGGAGGCTCGAAGGAACGGCGTTTGCTTGAGCTTCGGCCGCAGCTTCCGCGATGGCGGGAACCGAAGCATCACGCCAGGCATCGACGGCAGAATAATCGCGCTCGACCATTCCGCCGCCCTGCATAACGTCAGGGCCCGAGTGTGTATGTGTAGCGGAAATGAAGACCGACATCGCTGATATTCCGGTACGACGCTCGATTTCTGAAGAGATCGCATCGACCAGGGAACTTGGAGCGCTAACTAAATCAAGTCCAACAAGAACCTGCGATTCTGCACCTGACTCGATCACAGCAATTGTTGCATGAAGAGGATCGTGGATACCGCGGGTTGCATTGTCAAGGCGCACGTTTCCACCTATTGGCGTTCCGGAATTACAAGATATGTCAGCTTGAGCAAATCCAACTTTTGACATGTCATGCTCCTCTTCAATGTTCGAAGGCACCGTTCGTCGAATAACGAGATTCGACCGCGTGCCCTACGGTGAAATCTTTCTCAGTCTATAGACATAATTTCCCGTGGTGCATGGTGACATTCAAATACATACATCGCACTGACTCTCACTCGTCTCTACTCGCAGAAGAAAATTGACGGATAGTACGAATCTGCAATTGGTGAAGCGAATAAGAAAAATCTGAAGAATGTTTGCGGTAGCAGTGACTGGCACCCTGTCGATGGCAACACCGGCGTCTTGTTCTGTGGCGGGCAATCATTCCGGTTTGTTAGCCAATGCGACCCAGCTTGCGAGTGCATGTTCGGCGTTTCCTGTGTAGCTACCATCCCGGCGGTGCTGGTTCCCCGTAGGTTGAGGAGTACCTTATCGGTGGGCTCACGGCGTGCGGCTTCAAGTAGATGGCAATCGAGCAGCGCAGTAAAGTTCGACTGTCAGCCGCCTTCGTCAGCGATGGTCTTGCGAATGTTGGGGACGGTGCGATGCGAAAAATTAGTATGCGCTCATAGCAGGGCTACACAATTGGTGCGTCTTATCGATTATATTGACTGTGCCGTCCTGCAAGACCTCAGTTTGGCAAGGTGAGCATGGCCAGCCCTGAGCTATTGCGTGCTTTGAAAACCGCAATTCCAGGGGTGTCCATGCGAAAGTAATCGACCGGCTTGTTTGGGATCGAGGAGTGCTGCAGCTTAAGCTGACAGTATCTGCCACCAGCAGGGAGACTGCTACCATTGGGCGCAAAGAGTTTAAGCCGTATGCGTCGAGTCAATCGCTTCTGCCAGGTAGGAATGGCGCGGTCCACCGGACCTCCCGACCAACACTTGCTCGAGTGCCTTGAGCACGCCACCCTAGTGAAGGAGAATCTATAATGACCCGTACTGCTGTAGTAACCGGGGGGGCCAGCGGGCTCGGCTTCGCAAGTGCTGTCCGATTGGCCGAGGAAGGGGTCAAGGTGATCACATGGGACCTAGCCGAAAGCGCGGACATGGTCGTCGACATATCCGACTCGGATGCAGTGATGAGGGCCGCCAAACAGGTCGGCGCCATCGATATTCTAATTAACAGCGCCGGCATCATCGGGCCAGTCAAACCACTATGGGAGATCTCAGACTCCGAGTGGGCGTCCACCTACGGAGTCAACGTTAACGGCACGTTCAATGCATGCCGTGCCTTCGTGCCGAACATGCGCGAGCAAGGCTGGGGTCGCATCGTGAACTTTGCGAGCATGGCAGGCAAAGACGGGAACCCCAACATGTCCGCGTACTCATCGACTAAGGCGGCAGTGATTGCTCTTACCAAATCCCTCGGAAAAGAGTTGGCGGCCGAAGGCGTTTTGGTCAACGCCATTGCTCCCGCCGTGATCGATACACCAATGAACGATAAGACCAGTCCGGCGACGCTCCAATACATCACGAGCCTAATTCCAATGAAGAGGGTCGGTCGACCGGACGAGGTCGCTGAGCTGGTTTCTTGGCTCTCCTCGGACAAGCTAAGTTTCTCAACGGGTGCTGTTTATGACATCAGCGGGGGCCGAGCGACTTACTGAACGACATCAGCGGGGCCCGAGCGACCTGTCTAAAGTAGAGGGCTCTAACAGTTAGGCGAATCATCAAAGTTTAGCCGGTAGGAGATTCCTACTGCCGAAGACAATAAGCTACGTCAGGAGTATCAAACCCTGTTTGCGGAGACAAGTCCATACAGCCACATGAACACAGGTTACGTCCATCTGGACTGTAGGGCATTTTCAGTGCTGGCACTTTCAAGAAGGGGAAATGCCGTGCGACGACCCGGCCTGCTCCTTCGCGGAGCTGCTGGCCTCGTCGTCACCCAGCCTGTGCTCGGAACCGCGTCGTATCGAAGATATTTCTATTTCTCTAGTAGCCGCTCAAGGGGGATACTCCCCAGCTTTCATCGGCAACTAATTTAAGGAAAACGCTCAGTTTAGTCCACTAACGTCCTGCTTCGATGCGACCCCTCATGGACGAGATTCCACGGCTGTTCGGAGTCCTCCACAGTGACTTGCCGTAAGTCGCGAGAGGTCGTGGAACGCCTAAATTCAGATGGTCCGCCGGATACGGCGACTGCGCGCCACGCGTCACGATGTTTGGCCCCGTCGCGGCCCGGTAAACGCCTAAACCGTGCTCAAACATGACCGACAACTCATCCATCCCGGGGAGATTATTCTCGGAATCAGGGTCTTCGCTGCTCCCAAAACGAAGTCGAAATCCACCTGGCTGGATCTGACCACAAGGAAGAGGATGCACCCGAGACCGCCTTTTCTAGCGTGGTCTTAGTTTCTTGAAGTGTATGGCGCTCGCGGTCATTGATTCCTCACACCGGTCATCCCCCCGTCGACTGAAAGGAGGGTACCGGTCGTTGAGGAAGAAGCAGGGCTGGCGAGATAAGCGATTGCGTTAGCTATCTCCCTTGGTGTCACTAGCCTACCCATGGGTTGTCTGGCTCGCAGAGATTTCGCTTCCGCTGTAGCATCGCCAGAATCTTCAAGTAATTTTGCAACCCAAGGTGTATCGGCCGTGCCGGGAACTACAGCATTGACTCGAATATGTTCGCTTAGATGGTCGACTGCCATAGCGCGAGTGAGTGCCGCGACCGCCCCTTTGCTCGCGGAGTAAAGCGCGCGGTTAGGCAGGCCAATTGTGGCCACGACAGAGCAGGTGTTGACAATAGATGCCGAGTTGGATTCGCGTAAAAAGGGAATCGCTGCGCGGGACACGCGAGCGATTCCGATGACGTTGACATCGAAAACCTGATGCCACTCGTCATCACCGTTGGCCGTGATGTCTCCTACCGCTCCAATGCCGGCGTTGTTGATTAAGATGTCGATACCTCCGAGTTTTTCGGCGACAAGGGTGACTGCCCTGACTACTCCTTGGGTATCCGTGATGTCGCAGGACAGAGATAGAAACCTCGGATCGTCGTCGCCGAAAGCTTGGTCGAGGATCGCAACCCGGGCGCCTCGCTCATGCAGCAGTGAGGCCGTTGCAGCACCGATCCCGCTCGCGCCGCCCGTGACCAGAGCTGTGAGCCCATCAAAATCATTCATCATTAGTTTTCTTCTCTGCGTTGAGTGGGCGTGAAGCTCGTTATGGTGGCGATTATCGCGGCGTGATCACGGTTTGACGCTGGCTTCCCAGGCCCTCGATACCTAGAGTCATGACGTCTCCCGTCTTTAGCCAAGCTGGTGTTGTCATGCCCATGGCGACTCCGGGAGGCGTGCCCGTATTGATAAGGTCTCCAGGTTCAAGCACCAAGAACTGGCTAAGGTAATGAACTATTGTGAAGGGGTCGAAAATCATCGTAGACGTAGACCCGGTCTGGCGGCGCTCATCGTTGACGTCAAGCCACATGTCAAGAGCCAAGACGTCGGAGAACTCATCGGTCGTTGCGAGCCAAGGTCCACACGGGTTGAAGGTCTCAGCAGACTTCCCTTTCGACCACTGGCCAGACCTCTCCATCTGGAATGCCCTCTCACTCACGTCGTTGCTGACAACGAATCCAGCTATGGATGCCTTGGCGTCACCAACGCTATCTAGATAACTGGTGCGTTTTCCGATCACTATGCCAAGTTCTACCTCCCAATCGGTTTTCGTCGCGCCGCGTGGAATTCGCACGTCGTCGTTTGGGCCTATAAGCGTGTTGGGTGATTTCGTGAATAGTACGGGCTCAGTCGGGACGTCGGCACCAGTCTCGGCGGCATGGTCGCTGTAGTTAAGCCCTATACAGAGTAGTTGATGGGGGCGGCCGATGGGCGAACCGATGCGCTCACCTTTGAACTTTGTGACAGCACCCGCAGCCAGTCTCTCGCGAACTATGGGACGAAGCTGATCAATGCCAGCAGAAAAGAAAGCCTCATTGAAGTCTGGTACGACGTCGGAAACATCGACATAGTCCTCGTCAGTGATGCGGACGACGGGCTTCTCATTACCTATCGACCCAATACGCATAAGCTGCATGTGCTATATTCTCCTGAGCTATTCGGGTTGAATGCATCCGGCACGTCCACGGAAATCGTAAGTGATACGGCAACGGGTGTACGCTACACCTAAGAGCATACTATCATTCTCACAAGCCAAGGGCATAAAATTCCTGGCGCCGTCCGCAATGCTTCACTTGAATCTACATTAATATGGAGGGACTGTACATGAACGCCGCAAAATCAATCGATGAGATACGAAGCCGATTGTTCACTGGAATATTGAGTGATGTCCTTGATTCGCTCGGTAAGCCCAGTCAGGTGGCTGATCTGGATCTCAGTCAGGTTGTGTCGGGCTCTCGCGTTGTAGGTCGTGCCCAGACTGCGCGCGCAGTGCGCGTAAGCGAGCTGCCGCTGGAACCCTATAAACATCTGCTCTCCGCGATCGATGCCACGGGGCCGGGTCATGTGCTTGTCATTGCCGCAGATCCAACGTCAACCAGTTCGCTGTTTGGAGGAATCCTCGCTTCGGCGATGCGTTCGGCTGGAGGTGAGGGCGTTGTAGTTGATGGGTATGCGCGGGACAGCAACGAGATTAGAAAGATTGGCACGCCGACCCTCGTGAGGGGGTTCCGTCCACTCGATAGCTTCGGCCGGGATGAGGTGGTTGAAATATTTGAGCCAGTAACTATCGGCGGCGTCGTAGTTCGTCAAGGTGACCTAGTATTCGGAGATGACGATGGGCTCGTCTTCGTGCCGTCCGAGCTCGAAGGTGAGGTGATCGAAAAAGCTTTCCTGAAACTCGAGTCGGAACAAAAAATGCATATTGCACTCGACAGCGGCATGAGCGTTGCTAAAGCGTTTGAGACCTTCGGCGTCTTATAGTCGGGCTCGAGCTTGCGCTAATTCTACCAAATCCTGACCAGACGACCGCTTTTAATCAGTCACAAGTTTAGGTGACCGTCGGGTTTGGTTGTACCGGTTTCCTTGGCAATCTTTCGGGCCGGGAACTCTCTATGCGCTTGCCAGCGACTTCGACCATCTGTTCGCTGAGCGAATGCATGATTTTCTGTGACATGCGGCGGGTCCATACACGAACCCAGCTTCAGGAGCAACTCGGATGGTAACAGTGCCGCAAACAGCTCTGCGAGCGGCCCTTCGGGTGGAATGCCAGGAATTGAACCCGCGACCCCTTACATGATAAGTGAAATTTCTGGACGTGACCAAATGTCTCGAGCACTCGCGGGTTCCCCTGTGCTTGTCGTTGACCGGGCGGTTCACTTGGTCTGAGTGCCTCTCGTCGTCTTGGGCTGATCGGAGGTTATTGTTCTGGGTAAATGAGGGCCCTCATTTTAACGGCAGGATTCACAGCATCGACGATCGAGAATTGCGAGGTATCGTAGCCAGAACTCATCTTGTCGGAGACCCCAGTGCTTTCCGCCTTGCTGTCGATTCGAGGGCGCAGTCGCACTTGGACGTTTTCATCGTCCGTTAGCTGCAGGGTCCTTCGCCGCTTTAGATGTGTGGGTCCTGCTGTCCAGCTCGTCCTGACCGCGGGTAGAGGACCAAGTGCGTGCGGTTCGCGAGTGCGTCTTATGCTTCCCTTGCCACACTTCCGCTGGAGTTGTTTCGTGGCCCGCCCGTCACCAACTATCAGGATATTCGGCGAGGCCGTCACTCAGAAAATCTTGGCGGGTTGCTCCCTTCAGCACGAAAGCATCGTTACCGCTCAATACTCCAAACAGTCGAGGCTGGTTACGGTAGGCGTTGCTGTTTAGGTTTCCAGCTAGAAACCGAGCTAAACCTCGAGACTCTGACCTGGTTCAGGAAAAACGAAGCTCCCACTATTTTCTTGAGTGACTTTGCTGATTCGTTGGTTATAGAGCTCGCGACCGTCGTTCGGCTTGTTCGATAGTAGTCATCTCAGCTGTTCTGTACTATGCGCGGAACCAACCGCTGCAACTGCGTCACATGCTTAGGCTCGAGCTCCTCGACGCTGGTAACTTCGAGCAGCTTCATGGTGCGCACGATCTGGTCCGAGAGAATCTCTATCACCCGATCAACACCTTCACGGCCCCCAGCCATCAACCCATACAAGTAAGCGCGACCGATGAGCGTGAACTTTGCACCGAGCGCCATGGAGGCCGCAATGTCGGCACCGTTCATGATGCCGATGTCGACCATCACTTCGACATCGCTCCCCACTTCGCGCACCACGTTGGGCAGCAGGTGAAAAGGGATCGGTGCACGATCGAGCTGGCGACCACCATGGTTAGAAAGAAGGATGCCGTCAACACCGAGGTCAGTGAGTCGCTTCGAGTCCTCAAGGTTTTGCACGCCTTTGATGACGATTTTGCCGGGCCACATGTCGCGGATGACCTGCAGGTCGTCGCAGTTGATCGAGGGGCCCATGGCGGAGTCGAGCAACTCGCCAACAGTTCCGCCCGTGGAGGAGAGCGACGCAAACTCCAGTAGCGGTGTAGTCAAAAAGTCGAACCACCACCACGGCCGCGGGATCGCGTTCAGGATTGTGCCGGCGGTCAACTGTGGTGGTATCGAGAATCCATTGCGCTTGTCCCGCAGGCGTGCACCGGCCACGGGGTATCGACGGTGAACATCAGGGTGTCGAATCCTGCAGCAGCTCGCTCGACAAGGCCGTAGGAGATTTGGCGATCGCGCATCTCATGTCGCTGGCACCAGTTGCGACCACCGGGGTTGTTGGCCTTCACGTCTTCAATGGATGACGTGCCCAGCGTCGACAGTGTGAACGGAATTCCTGCCTCCGCTGCGCCCGCGCACACAATTTCGCCCTCGGGTGCATGAGTCGGGTGAATCCGGTGGGTGCTATGCCGAAGGGTATCGCTGAGGTGCCGCCCAAGATTGTCGTGGTGGCATCGACGGTGGAGTCGTCGCGCAGGATCGACGGGTGAAACTCGATGTCCTCGAACGCTTGTCGAGCGCGGCCTAGCGAAATCTCACCTTCGGCCGAGCCATCCGTGTAATCGAAGGCGGCTTTAGGTGTGCGGCGTTTCGCGATCGCGTTGAGATCGTAGATCGTGAGGGCACTGTCTATCCGGCGCTTCTTGCCATCAAGTTCGGGCGCCTTGAACTCCATAACATTGGTGAGCTGAACGGGATTCGAAAATTGACGCTTGACCATGGTGTGCCCTTTAGTTGGTGCTGTTGAGGTGAGTGAACAGGCGATCACGCGTGCCCAGAATATGTTCGCGGGTGAGGTGCTCAGCGGTGGCGGCATCCCCGGCGGTGATCACATCGAGGATTCCCTGGTGTTGGTCGGCGACCTCGTTGGTGGTGAGCAGTTGGGCGGATTGAACCTGCCCAATGCACAGCTCAATTTCACCCATCAGTAGTTCGTGCATTCTGGTGAGGCGTGAGCTGGGTTGCCCAGCAACGAGTGCGAGGTGAAACTGGATGTCGTCGGGCGCGAACCCTGCGGAGCCGGACCTTAGTGAGCGGTGGGCCTGCAACGCGGCGATAGGAATGGTGCCGTGGTTGGTTAGGGACGCGATTGCAGCGCCTTCGATGATGGCGCGGTTGGTGAAGAGGTCGTTGACGTCATTGCTGCTCAGTCGGGGTACGCGCGCTGCCTGGTGTGGTTCGCGCCGGAGGAACCCGTCGGCCACGAGCCGTTCGATGGCGATGCGCGCAGTAGGTCGGGCTACACCGAAGCGCAAGGCAACGGCTGACTCGGTGATGAGGGAGCCGGGGGCGTGATCCTGCGCAATGATGTCCGTGCGGAGTTTCTGGGCGACCGTCTCCGGGAGCAGTGCTGCACTGTCGATCACCGCGGGTTCCTTCCATACATCTTAGGATTGTCAAACAATCTAACAGACTGTCTGACAAGGTGGAATACCGTCCTGTAGCATCAATGAAACAGTTTTCATGGGAGAGTGATAGGAGTTGGAATGAGTGATCAGTTGGCATGGGGAATTTTGGGCACCGGTTGGATTGCGGGCTTACAAACCAGTGATCTCATCGAGCACGGATTCAAGGTCGAAGCAGTGGGGTCTCGTACGTCTGATTCGGCCACGAAGTTTGCGGCAGAATACGGCATCCCGATCGCCCACGGCAGCTATGAAGAACTCGTCGCCGACCCCAACGTCGATGTTATCTACGTCGCCACTCCGCACCCGTTCCACGAAGAGCACGCTCTTCTCGCCTTGAACGCTGGCAAGCACGTGCTCTTGGAGAAGGCATTCACTATGAACGCGGCCCAGGCAGGGGCTGTCGTCGCACGGGCAGCCGAGCTCAAGCTTGTCGTGCTCGAAGCAATGTGGACGCGCTACCTGCCCCACATGGTTCGAATTCGCGAACTTGTACAGAGCGGTGCTCTGGGAACGGTCCGCAGCGTGATGGCCGATCACAATCAGAATATTTCGATGGGTCCGCTGCATCGCATCAACAACCCCCTTCTCGGTGGTGGAGCGTTGCTCGATCTCGGCATCTATCCTGTGTCGTTCGCCTACGATATCCTCGGGACGCCGACGAGTGTCATCGCTGTTGCGACCAAAACCGTCACCGATGTCGACCGTCAAACCTCAATGATTCTTAGCTATGGCGAAGGAGCCCAAGCGCTACTCCAAACCACCCTCGACCTGAACGGTCCCAACCGCGCCGTCATCGTTGGCAGCGAAGGGCGGATCGAGATCGACGAAATGTGGTACTTCCCGACCACCTTCACCCGTTTTGATGGTGAGGGAGCTGTCGTCGAAGAATTTGATGGAACAACCACGGGTCGCGGCATGCAGTTCCAAGCCACCGAGCTTGAACGCCTCGCCGCCGCAGGGGAACTCGCTAACGACATTCTGCCGCCAAGCGAGAGCGTGCAGATCATGTGCACTCTCGACGAAATCCGCCGCCAGATCGGTCTTGTCTACCCGATGCTCGACGAGAACTGAGCCACAGCGATACCTGCCACAGGCTAACCAAGCGGCAGGTATCGGTCAGGGTGAATTGAGACCTAGTCGTAAGCGTCGCGGGAATATGCTACCCCGGTCGCCCTCAATACACCGGCCCGTTTGACGAGGTTATGCGCGTGGTTCGTACCGCGTCAGCGACATCGACCGCGTGATGACGGCTCGCAGCTCAGCGTAGACAGTGTCGGGCCGGATGGGCTCGGCATGGACTACGGCTGGTGTCTGCGGCATATCGCTCCGTTGCAAAAAGTGTTAGAAAATATATAAGCTTATATGGCAATTAGTGTGTGTGCGGAAGATAACGGCGAGGTGAAAATGCCGACGCCACCAGACTGCGCAACGACTCCAACGACCCCTCGATAAACTATGACGACCTGCAGGTCATCCGCGACATGTGGCCCGGCAAGATCGTCATCAAAGGCGTGCAAAACCTTGAGGACTCGAAGCGACTCACTGACCTCGGTGTTGACGGCATCCTTATATCTAACCACGGTGGTCGCCAGCTAGACCGTGCACACTATAAAACTGCTCGAAGTTACCAGCATCTAAGAACACAAGCATACTACACAGTTGCAGCGGCTGGTTGGGCATAGTGTTGGATCCCATGAGTCACTATCACCCGCCAACCCCAGCGCCAGTGTGGCGTGCCCCCGGAATGCCTGCGCTGCTTGTTCTCACAGCCGCAGGTTTTGCTGGCTTCGGTGCTCTGTTCCCCGTTGTTCCGCTGTGGGCGGTACACGGCGGTGCGAATGAAGCCGGTGCCGGCTTGGTCAATGGTGTGCTGCTGCTGGTAACGGTCATGACTCAACCGTTCGTACCCCGAATGCTCAGTCGGCTTGGAACCGGCCGAGTGCTGACCGCGGGCCTGGCGCTTCTCGGTGTTCCACCGCTGCTGTTTCTCATCTCCGACCAACTCGGCTGGATTTTGCTCCTCTCTGTTCTTCGCG
>Ga0307980_1001024_pt1 | contig 11706 bp, 9 predicted proteins | sample OrgLakmetage1060_FD_201817 | JGI IMG/M metagenome (GOLD analysis project Ga0307980, IMG submission 201817) | Saline water microbial communities from Organic Lake, Antarctica - #1060 | ecosystem: Environmental > Aquatic > Non-marine Saline and Alkaline > Saline | place: Antarctica: Organic Lake... | reverse complement strand
TATTAATAAAATGTGTTTAACACAATAATATTACTTCACTAGAGTACATACAACACAACAAATCTTTTAATATATTGAAGAAAATATTATTGCTTCTATTTCATTTCTTTTAATCGGAAAAAAAACCACTACTAATGGTTTTTTTTTCCGATTAAAAGAAATGAATCACGCACTCCAATAGTTTTTAAATAATATACAATACGTAATGATTATTATAGTGTATGACGGCAATAAAAACTAAAAACAATGATTAATATAAAAAGGTTTTCATTTTTACAACTTATTGAAAACATACTCATCGATATCATAAAAATAATCTCAATAAAAATATTATTTATCATAAAACAATATTAACACTATAAATAATATCTAAAAAATGTCCACATATTCCAAAAAAACAATTGATAATTCATATTATTCTGTCTCTCATATTTTAAAAAAATATAGACACTTGTCTACAGCTACAATTAAAAAGTGAAAGAATATGGTAAGATTAAAAATGTTAGAATTAACTTAAAATACTACAGATATATTGACAGAGAAAACTTGTCTAAAGCAGAAAAAGATATTACAACTATTGTTTCATCTGAAAAAGACTTTAAATATAAAAATTATAAAGAACTATTCATCACATCAAATAAAGATTTAAAAACTGCTATCAAGAAAAGATATGATGAAGTTGAAACATTACACTGCATTAAAAACAAAGATTATTCTCAAAACATAAAAGATTTAAAAACAAAGTATTTACATGAAAAAGAAATTACTTCTTTAACACACAAGAATGAACTGGCTATTAAAGACAAAGAAATAGCTATTAAAGATATGACAATCAAAAACATGAGATTGGAATTACAAAACGCTAATCTTACAAATGAACTTACTATTATGAAATTACAAGCAGCACAATTTAATAAAAAATAATAACCAGTTTAATAAATTTAAGTAACATTATCGTTACGATATCTTAAGTATTTAACAAATACTTCAGTTATTTTTTAATAATATAATCATATTACTAAAAAACAAGTCATTTTCAATATGTACTTTCTATAAGATAATTGCAAGAGTATCTAATAAAACTTTAACAAAACAGTACAAATAAAAAGATAAAAAGATAAAAAAATAAAATAGAATATCACTTTTTTAGAATATAATATTTTAAATAATGACGATCTATTTCTATTGAGTTGTTTTGCTCTAACCAATGACTCATTTTTAATAACAAAGCAAATAATATCTATTCTGAGTTTTATTAAACTAGAGTACTCGTTGTTATTACGATCTATATTATTGCAAACAGATAACAATCTTGATATCTTATAGTAACCTTTTTTATTTGCCCATTCAATAACATTATTATTTATAATACTTGTACAAACTCTTGCATCATGCAATAATATTTTAACTACATCAAAATATTCATTTTTAATTGCCCAATCAATGGCACAGTTATCATTATCACTTGGATCTACTCTTGAGTCTTTTAGTAATAGTTTAACTACTTCTAAGTGACCATTCTCACTCGCATATCTAATAGCATAGTTATTATCATCACTTGGATCTACTCTTGAGTCTTTTAGTAATAGTTTAACTACTTCTAAGTGACCGTTATCACTTGCCCATCGAATAGCATAGTTATTATTATCACTTGGATCTACTCTTGAGTCTTTTAGTAAAAGTTTAACTACTTCTAAGTGACCGTTTTCACTTGCCAATCTAATAGCATAGCCATTCCTATCACTTGGATCTACTCTTTTGTCTTTTAGTAAAAGTTTAACTACTTCTAAGTGACCGTCTCTACTTGCCAATCTAATAGCATAGTTATCATTAGCACTTGGATCTACTCTTTTGTCTTCTAATAATAATTTAACTATTTTCAAGTGACCGTTTTTACTTGCTAATATGATAGCAGAGTTAGAATAGTCACTTGGATCCACTCTCTTATCTTTTAATAATAGTTTTACTATATCTATATGACCTTCGGAACTTGCCCATATTATAACGCAATTATCACCAGCACTTAAGTCTACTCTTTTATCTTTCAATAATAACTTTACTATTTCTAAATTATTATTTTTGACCGCACTTATCAAAGAATAATTATTGTCGGCACTTGGGTCTACTCTCTTATCTTTTAATAATAGTTTTACTATTACATAATGGTTTTTATCACACGCATTTCTAATAGCAAAGTTATTATTACTATCAGGACTTCTGTCAGTTTTTTTTAATTTTAGTAGATTGTCTGTATTATTATATAATGATAAACTTAGTTCATACCAAAGATTATTTATTTTATCTGTCATAGTTATTTTTAGTAAATTCTTTGCGAGATAAACTTATTATTTATTTGATACTTCAATTTTTTGAGTGATATTATATTAGTTAATGTAATTATAACGACGTTTTTTATGATAGTATCTATTTCTCTTATTAAGTTTCCTCAAATGAAAAGTTATTCTAAAGATAGTTCAAGTAATATTTCTTGTCTGTTGAAAATAAATTATTGCAAAAGCGATAATATTGTTTTTACAATGCTGTAAATATATAGTATGATACTTTAATAAATTACTGTTTGCCATATATATTTTTAAAAATATATTGTCTGTCAAATAAAAATGTAAATTATTTATTAAAAATCATTTGATATATCTTAATGTCATCGTCTTTGATTATCATATTTTTCTCGAAATTACCATGCACTAAGAAATAACTACCATCAACTAAAATAAATTTATAATCTTTGTATGATTTATTGCAATATTCACTAAGACGAATTTCTTTTCTAATATCACCATAATCAAATTCAATGTATTTTTCAATTGCTTCTTTATTAACTTTGTCGGTAATTATCATTACTTCAGTAATATTTTTAGATGTTGGATGAACATTATTATCATGAACAGTGAAAGCAGTTTTTGTAATAATAGCAGATGTTCCTCCAACAACAGTTCCAACACCGGTCGATACACCTCCAATAGTAATTATACCTCCCAATACACCACCTGGACCGAATGCAGCTAATGCTCCTAGTATCGGACCTCCTGCCAATCCACCTGTAACAATGGTTGCAACAATTGCTCCAGTGACAACAATAGCAACAACACCAATACCTGCTCCTATTAATAAAGCTTTGGATCCATTGGATATAAATTTATTTGATTCATAATCTTTTTTTAGTTGTTGCAGATGTTTATTAAGAATTAATACTGGAACTTTTTGATCTGATAATATTTTAGCTTCAATAAAAAGTATATTTCTAACTGTATCAATCATTTCATTCTCAATTTTATCAATACCAACATTATCTCTTAGTGAAATAAAATGATACGCTTTAAATTTATAAATGTCTTTGTATTCTTCAATTAATTCAGTCTCTTCTCTAATATCATCATCTTCATCCATATCATCATATTTATTGATCAATACAACAAGTCTACTGCATTTTTCAGACATTATTCCAATATCTTTTTTAACAGAAGCATCAGAAAGACTAGCTAAATCAGCAATGTAAAAGTTGATAGTATTATACTTGATCGTATGGTCAAATAAAGAATCTTTTGGATTAATTTCTTTTTCAATTCCTGGATAATCATAAAGATAAATTGATTCTGATTCTATCTTTAATTTTTTTGCCAAATAAGATAAATCTATTGTATAATTCTTAGTTTTATACTTTGAATCGACATTGAAAGCATTCATGTTTTGCTTCTTGTTGTCATATAAAGTTAAATTAGAATTCTTTCCATGTTTAATAAAAGATATTATCTTAGTTGACTTTTTCTTACTCGTGTACATTAAATTGTTATTTAATAATTTGTTGATAAAAGTTGATTTACCAACTGATGTTTTTCCATGTACTCTGATAGATAATTTAGAATATTTTAATTTTGATACTCTTGTCATCTTAATGTTTTTTTTGTTTCACTGTTTATTGGAACGATATCTTCAGATAATTAGTTTTTCAATTTTATTTTTATGATCATAAAAATAAAAATGTCAAAAAGTTGCTGTATATCAAAATCTGATAATCTATAACTAGTTGTTTTAAATTGATTCATTGACAGCTTAATATTTTTTATTTAATTTAATAATAATTTTATAATTTCTAAGTTCCCATGCTTTTTTGCCATTTTGATAGCGTATTTCTTATTATCATGTGGGTTTGGTCTACCATCTTTCATTAGTAATTTGACTACTTCAAGATGGCCATATTCACATGCAGCTCCAATAGAATAATTATTATTATCAGTCGGATCCACTCTCATATCTTCTAATAACAGTTTTACTATTTCCAAATGACCGTTTTTACATGCAGCTCCAATAGCATAATTATTATCATCATTCGGATCTACTCTACTATCTTTTAATAATAATTTCACTATTTCTAAATGACCGTTTTCACATGCAGATCCAATAGCATAGTTATTATCATCGCTTGGATCTATCATAATATCTTTTAATAATATTTTTACTATTTCTAAATAACCTTTGCTAATTGCTTTTTTAATAGCATGGTTATCATTATCGCTTGCATCTACTCTAATATCTTTCAATAACAGTTTCACTATTTCTATATGAGTGTTTTCACATGCATGCCTAATAGCATAATTATTATTAGCATTTGGATTTACTTTATTATTTTGTAACAATAGTTTCACTATTCCTATATGATTGTTTTCACATGCATGCCTAATAGCATAATTATTATTAGCATTTGGATTTACTTTATTATTTTGTAACAATAGTTTCACTATTTCTATATGATTGTTTTTACACGCATATCTAATAGCATAGCTATCGTCAGCACTTGGATCCACTCTACTATCTTCCAGTAACAATTTCACTACTTCCCGGTGACCGTTTTCACTTGCCATTTTAATAGCATAGTGATTAGCATCACTTGGATCTACTCTTGAGTCTTTTAGTAAAAGTTTAACTACTTTTAAGTGACCGTATTCACTTGCTATTCTAATAGCACCGTTTTTAGCATCACTTGGATCAACTCTTTTTTCTTTTAGTAATAGTTTCACTATTTCTAAGTGACCGTTTCCACTTGCCCATCTAATAGCTTGGTTCTCGCTAGCACTTGGATCAACTCTTTTGTCTTTTAATAAAAGTTCAACTATTTTTAAATGACCGTCATGACTTACATATCTAATAGCATGATTGTCGCCAGCACTTGGATTAACTCTTTTGTCTTTTAGTAAAAGTTTAATTATTTCCAAGTGACCGTTTTCACTTGCCCTTCTAATAGCATGGTTGCTATCAGAACTTGGATCTACTCTATCGTCGTCTAGTAATAATTTAACTATTTCTAAATGGCCATTCTCACTTGCATATTCAATAGCATAGTTATTATAATCACTTGGATCTACTCTTTTGTCTTCTAGCAATAGCTTAACTACTTCCAAATGACCATTTTTACTTGCCCATCGAATAGCATAGTTATCATCAGCACTTGGATTTACCCTAGAGTCTTTTAGTAATAGTTTCACTACTTCCGAGTGACCGTTTTCACTTGCTATTCCAATAGACCAGTTATCGTAATCACACGGGTCTATTCTTTTGTCTTTTAGTAATAGTTTAACTACTTCTAAATGACCATTTTTACTTGCCCATCTAATAGCGTAGTTGATATCAGCACTTGGATCTACTCTACTGTCTTTTAGTAATAAGTTGACTACTTCTAAATGACCTTTTTCAGATGCATTTCTAATAGCAAAGTTATTATTATTAGCTGGATTCATATCAGTTTCTTTTAATTTTATTAAATCTTCAGTATTATCATATAATGCTAAACTTAATTCTAACCAAATTTCATTTAATTTATTGCTTGACATAGTTATTTTACTTTTTTTTTATATAGTATTTATTATCAAGACAAGATTTATTAATTTAAATTTTCAATTTTTAAAAACTATTATACACAAAAAGTAAGTAAAATTTTTATTTTTATGATTATAAAAATAAAAATTTAAGATTGTTTCAAACTATTTCTTTTTAACTTTTTTCATTAATCTTGAAAGCAAATCTTTGTTTTCTAAGAGAGATGCTTTTTGAAGAAGTAGGTAATTGTCTTTTGAAACATCGATTATACTTAACAGTTGTTCTAATATTTCAGAATCTGACAATTTTAAAAAATAGTTTTTAGATTGTTTCGCTTTTTGTTTCGCTTTTTGTTTCGCTTTTAGTTTTTCACTAATTAGTTTTACTATTTCTTGATGACCGGCTTTTTCTGCAGCTTTGATAGCATAATTGTCATCTGCACTCGAGTCAACTCTTTCGTCTTCCAATAATATTTTTACTATTTCTAGATAACCATTTTCACTTGCGTATTTAATAGGAGCATTATCTTCATCACTTGGATCTATTTTTGGATCTTCTAGTAACGCTTTTACTATTTCTAGATGCCCGTTTTTACTTGCAAAAGTAATAGTATAAATACTACCATTTGGATTTACTTTTTTATTTTGTAGTAGCAATTTTACTATTTCATAATGACCGTTCTTATCTGCATGTCTAATAGAGTAATTATAGAAGTCGCTTGGGTCAATTCTATCGTCTTTTAATAGTACTTTAACTATGTCCAAATGACCATTTTCGCTTGCCATTCTAATAGCATAGTTTTTATTATCACTTGGGTCAACTCTAATGTCGTTTAATAATATTTTTACTATTAAAATACGACCTTTTTCAGATGCATTTCCAATAGCAAAGTTATTGTTATTAGCTGGATTCATATCAGTTTCTTTTATCTTTATTAAATCTTCAGTGTTATTGTATAATTCTATACTTAATTCTAGCCAAGGTTCAAGTGTCATATTATTTTACTTTGTTTTTTTTTTCAGAATAACTTAATTAAAAGGTATTCCATTATCTTGATTATTCAATTTTTATTTTTATAGTTATAAAAATGAAAGTTGTGATTCAATTTTAGCTCAATTAGATCTATTCTTTGACAAACAGATCTGCTATTTTTTGATAATCATCCTGTTTTGCACATTCGATTTCATATTCATCAATACTCAAATATACTCTGAGATCTTCTAATAAAAAGTTTACTACTTTTAAGTGACCATAACGACTTGCTAATATAATAGCACAATTATCATTATCGCTTGGATCTACTCTGTCGTCTTGTGATAATAATTTTACTATTTCAATATGGCCATTTTTACTTGCTAACCCAATTGCATAATTATAATTAGCACTCGGATCTACTCTTTTATCTTGCAATAATAATTTTACGATTCCCCAATGTCCATTTAAACTTGCATATTTAATGGCATAGTTTTCACAATCACTCGGGTCTACTCTTTTGTCTTTTAATAATAAGTTCACTATTTCTAAATGACCATATTCACTCGCATTTCTAATAGCAAAGTTATTATTGTTAGCTGGATTCATATCAGTTTCTTTTAATTTTAATAAGTGTTCTGTGTTACTATAAAGTGATAAAGTTAATCTTAACCATTGCTCAATTTTTTCCATAGTTAATTCTGTGTTCTTCGGTTTTTTTTCAATTACTACATTGGAATGTTTTTATATTTAATTATTCAATTTTTTATAAAGCTACAGGGGAAGTAAAAAATACATCGAGGCTTAAATAAATTTTATTTTTATGATCATAAAAATAAAATTTTAATAGCGAATTGATTACTTCTTACTAATATGTTTCATTATTCTTTGAAACAACTCTTTATTTTTTAAAGTTGCAGCTTTTTTAATAATATCATCGTAATTGTTTTTTGTCATGTCCATTATTTTTAATAACTGATCTAATAAATCAAAGTCATCTGAGATATCATCTACCAAAGGTGACTGTAATCTATTTTCATCACTTTCATCATTTGACCATTTCAAAACATAATCAATACCACCACGTGACAGTACTCTCTTGTCTTTTAGTAATAAGTTTGCTACTTCTAGATAACCGTTTTTACATGCATGTCTAACAGCATAATTTTCTTTATCGCTCGGATCCACTCTGTCATCTTTTAATAATAAGCTAACTACATCAACCATTCCATTATTACTAGCTGTCATAATAGAATGATTAAAATCAGCGCTCGGGTCTACTCTTGAGTCTTGTAATAATAATTTTACTATTTCTACATGTCCCATTCCAGATGCATTTTTAATAGCGAAATTATCGTCAACAGAAGGATCTACTCTCTTATCTTTTAGTAATATCTGTACCATTTCTGTATGTCCTTTAAAACTTGCATATTTGATAGCTCTGTTGTTAACAATACTCGGATCTACATTTTCATATTGTAATAGTAATTTTACTATTTCTGTACGATTATATTGGCAAGCAACAGTAAAAGCATGGTTGTTATTGTCACTCGGATCTATTCTTTCGTCTTGTAATAATAGTTTAACCACATCAATGAAATTTCCTATAATCGCTAATCCAATAGCACAATTACCATTATCATTTGGAATTATTCTTTCGTCTTGTAATAATAGTTTTACTATTTCTAAATGACCATTTTTACATGCAGAAAACATAACATAATTATTGTTAGCACTCGGGTCTACTCTCTTTTCTTGTAATAATAGTTTTACTATTTCTAAATGACCATTTTTAATTGCATTTTTAATAGCATAATTATTGTCAGCACCTGGATTTACTCGATCATCTCTCAATAATAATTTTATTATATCTAAATGACCATTTTCACTTGCATTTTTAATAGCAAAATTGTCGTTACTAGCAGGATTTGATTTAGTTCCTTTAAATTTTAATAAGTTTTTCGTGTTTTTGTATAATAGTATACTTAATTCTGCCCAGTTATCTAATTTAATATTGTTTGATGTCATATTTGCTTAATTCTTTTTTAGTTTTTCTTAAAATAACTTTATAACTATGCATACATTATTCATTTAAGATTTCAATTTTTATAATTATATAAAAATTAAAAATGTGAGCAATTAAAAAATTACTTTCTTTTAATATTTTCAATTAGTTTCAAAAATAATTTCTTATTATTTCTAATTGCAGCCTGTCTAACAATATAATAATCATCTTTTGAAATATCTATTATGTTGAGTAATTGTAAAAATAAATCATCTGATTCAAGATCAGATTCTTTTGTTTTTACTTCAACACATCCAGTTTCAACTATATTTTCAATGACGTCTGGTTCGATTGGTTCTTTTTCTAATGAAGATGATGCTAAATCATCTGATTTGAGATCAGATTCTTTTGTTTTTACTTCAGCACATCCAGTCTGATCAATACTTTCATCAATACTTTCATCAATACTTTCATCAAAAATTAGTTTGACTCTCTCATCTTTCAATAACAATTCTACTATTTTCGAATGACCATTCTCTTTTGCACATTCAAACGCATAATTATCATTATCACTTGGGTCTACTCTCTTGTCTTGCAATAATAATTTCACTACTTCTAAAAACCCATCTCTGCTTGCTAATTCGATAGCATGATTACTATTACCACTCGGATCTACTCTATCACTTTTTAATAACAGTTTTACTATTTCTAAATGACCATTCATACTTGCTAATCTGATTGGTAAGTTATTGATAATACTTGGGTCTACTCTTTCGTCTTCTAGTAATAATTTAACTATTTCCGAATGACCGTTTCTACTTGCATATCTAATAGCATAGTTTTTAACGGCACTTGGGTCTACTCTTTTATCTTTTAATAGTAATTTTACAATTATAGTATGTCCAAACTCGCTCGCATTCCTAATAGCAAAATTATTATTATTTGCAGGATTTTTATCTTCATTATTGTTCAATGGCAATAATGTTTCTGTGTTTTTATATAATGAGAAGCTTAAGCTGTACCAAATATTTTTTGTTTCTGACATTTTTGTAGTGTTGATAGTATTTTTTATAAAATTCTGGTAAGGAGAATTATTTATTTATTTCATTTTTCAATTTTTTACAGTAGTTTGATTGAAATATTTTATCAAAATGTTTAGGATAAGTTTTATTTTTTATTTTTACTTTTATGATAAAAAGTGAAAATGGTATTTTTAAAAATTGCTTTTTTAAATTAAATTATTTTATTTTTTCAATAATTCAATCTCGTATAATGCTTTTTGTAAGGATGAATCTTTTTTGAGTAATTCGATGTCTTTTTCTAGTAATAAACTTTTTGTTCTTTCTTTTTCTAGTTCTTTATCTTTGATACTTAGTTCTTTATCTTTGATACTTAGTTCTTTATGTTTATTTAACTCTTGTTCTTTCATAATTATATCTTTTTGCAAAAGTTTCTTTTCGTACATGTTTTCTAAATCTAATAATTTTTGAATATGTGCTTTATTTTCAATACAATATGATCTAGCAATGCTATCATACTGTTCTTTAATAATATTATCAATATGTTTAGTAGAAACAACAACTAGTTCTTTAGATGTAGAATATTTTAATTTAGCATATGTTGCTTCAAAATAATGACTGATCTTAGTTTCAGCTTTACTTAATAACCCAGAATCAATATACCGATAGTATTTTAAAGCTAGATTAGCTCCTTTGATTTTACTGTATTTCTTTTGATGTTTTTTAGTTCTATCTTTAAGATTTTTTGTAAAACCATATTTACAAACAATATCATCATCTAAGTATTTACTATTAATATTCATTGATTTACGAAGATCTACTACTTTACCTAAAGCAAACAAGTAAATACATGAAACATTATCGGAAGCATTTAACACATTTTTTAAATGATCTAATGATACACCTAATAGTTCTGCTCCTAATATTTTTTTTTCTTGCTTATCCCCAAACTGATGAATATATAATATCTTCATTAATTGTTCTTGAATAATTCCAGCGTCTTTAGAGCGTGTACTAAAAATATAACTTATTAAACCAACGTACGTGAAAAAATAACGAGAAACTATATCACCCTTTCTTTTGATTTTAATAGATTTATAATCAATGTCTTTTTTATATTTAGACGATTTATGAAAAACACTTCTAATATCTTTGACGCCTATCATTTTCCCAATATCTCTTACTCTGAAAAATATCTTATTGAAAACTCTTTCACCTCTAATATCTACTTCATGTATATTACCATCGATATTAAACTTTTCATTGTCATTCAAAATTATTTTTGATGAGTTAGTATTAGCTGGTAATTTATTATCTACATAGTCTTTTAAAATAAAGATTATTGCTTTATTATATTCACCATTTGGTATCATATATTGTTTAGTCTTCTTAGAATAATATGCAAAAACATATTTATCTGACGGGATATTATATTTTTTAATAATATCCTTAGGTCTTCCAATACCAATATATAAATGAGGATGAGATTTTTTAATATCGTAATATAATTCTTTGTTTGTGAATGTAGTCATTTTTCTTATATCAATATTATATAACTATTTCTTTAAATATTATATTAATGATTAGAGAGTGTCTATTTCTCTTAATCTATCCGTACCAAAAAAGGGAATGAGTCCCTTTTTTGGTACGGATAGAATTATTAAGTTTCATCAAATGAAAAGTTATCACGGAGATAGTTCAAGTAATACTTCTGGTGGTTTTGAAATAAAATGTTTTTGATATACTTAGTATATGTTTTAGAGAGTACATTAAATATACATTTAGTTGTTTCAATAGGCTAATAATGTTATTTTCAAGAGTGTCTATTTCTCTTAATCTCCCCGTATCAAAAAAGGAACTGAGTTCCTTTTTTGGTAC
>Ga0307980_1001020_pt1 | contig 11767 bp, 9 predicted proteins | sample OrgLakmetage1060_FD_201817 | JGI IMG/M metagenome (GOLD analysis project Ga0307980, IMG submission 201817) | Saline water microbial communities from Organic Lake, Antarctica - #1060 | ecosystem: Environmental > Aquatic > Non-marine Saline and Alkaline > Saline | place: Antarctica: Organic Lake... | reverse complement strand
CAAAGATCGTATATATTTTGAAAAATTCAGTCGAGCAAAGTCGCTGTTTAAAGATTTTGATGAGTTTTACCAAGAAGCAATGTTTGACGACAAAGAGTTATTTTTGCGCCACAAACTCTTCGATGTTGGAGCAATAAATCCGAACGACATTTCACCAATTTTAACCGCACAAATTACTGACATTCGTAATAACGATCAGCTAGATCTTGATAGTACCGAAACAATCGAGAAAATTAAGCAATACGTCAAAACCTACCCGCTATCAGGAGTCATATTGCAAGACGATGGACGTATTAAAATAGCCACCAAAGACGATCTGCGTTGCACGATCAAGCTTTTGACGCAGCGCTACTATACATCAGATATTACTGGTGAAGTACTTGAAGCCAAGGGCTCAGCTAAAATGAAAGACCAAAAAGCCAAGAAAGTATTCAACGGCGTCGAACAGATGACTAAAGATCTGTAGCTCATCTACAGTGAACTAACCCAGGAATACAAATAAGCTTTTGATAGAGCTCCATCGACGTTTTCAGGAGCTAACTTTTCAATAATTTTATACAGTTCAGATATGTTTAAATCTTGTGTTAGCGAGCTATAGAGTAATAGAGAATCACCAAAAGGTTGATCATACCCAGCATCCCCTAGGGCTTTGTAGATTTTTGATTGTGTATTAACTTCATTTTTAAAGTGAGATTGCATATAGGGGTTCATGGGCAAAAGCTGGATACCGAAAATAGCTGATGGTTCAGCACTAAAGAAAGTTGCGTAATCCCTTTTTCCACTCCAGTTTATAGATACAATTTCATGATCATAGCCACTATATATATCTTTAGATGTGTCGATGTTTGTCCAGTACATTTGTGCTGTGTTTGATTCGTTTGCGAGTAGCCAGGTCGCTAAGTTCTGCATCTCAATTTGGTTTGTGACCAACGACCACGCTTTAACGCCAACCCAAGCGTTTATTGCTTCTGAGCTCGATTCTTGATTGTTGCCATCATTAAAAGCTCCATTCCCTGATGCCCAGGAATGACCAATATATGGATCATATACACGTAGTTTGGGGAAATACTCGTTATTATCTTTACTCGCTATGTCGGCCACCAATAGGTCTATAAAATCTTTGTTTTTTGTCACAAATTCTTGATTATGAGTTGCCACTAAAGCTGCAGCATAAATCATGTAGCCATAGTGAAAGTGGTGATCATTGTATAATTCACTTCCAAATGATGGATTCTCACCTATGATTCCTCGCAAAGTAGTATCGTAATATAATCCTCGGTCGCCTTCAATTGAACGATTATCTAGCCAATCATCAAATACAGCGTTTAGCTTAAATAGAATAACATCGGCCTGATCTTCTAACTTAAGCTGGCTTGCAATATCGTATAGTTGTGCTGCTCTGTATAGCTCTTTAGCGCTAAAATAAGTGTCAACAGCCTTAAATTCTGTACTTGCAATATCATTTTCAAGTTGTGTTTTAAGTATATTTTTATTTTCTTCGCTCAGAGAATTTAAAGGTAGTCTGTAGTTAAAATCTACAGTATCTATTGTGCTTTTGAATTGAGATCCTACTTGTGTGACTGAGTTGCCGTATAAAGTATTGTAAACAACGGAAGCAGAGTCGTTGGCGTCTATTTGATGGTGTGGCAGTGTAGCAAAAACAGTTTCCGCGCCTGTAGCTGTTTTGAAGCCATAAGTAGTTGTTGTGTTGTTTTCTGAAGCACTGAGATCGTAGGTGACAGCTGTAGATTCTATAGTAGACAGTGCTTGAGCGGCAATACTTGATGCGTCTTGATCTGCTGGTGATCCGAACAAACTGAGCATGTCATCTTTTTCGTATAGTTTACTGCTGGATAGCTGCCCTGCGTTGGATTTCACGGTGTAGTTAGTCGATCGATACGTCATGTTTAAATCGTTGCCAATAAGAGTAAAGTTGTTAAGCCCTTCTATGTTCAGCAGGTGGGGCACAAGTATAGTGTAGGTAATATAGGGGACACCCTGTGCGATAGTGAATGTACCTAATGTATTATTATCTTGATCTATGGTTGCTACTTTTATGACTAAATCATCATAGTAAGTCACTTTGTAGTCTTGAATTTCATCAGAAATAAGGCTGACAACATCTTCGTGAGGGGCGGTTATGACATCTTTATTTGTCGTTACCGTTGGTATCGAGTAGCTCATACCGTTTGGTTGAAATTTGATAGAGTGTGGCATAGGAAATACTGCTAGTCCTTCATCAGAATACAGAATCGAACTGTACCATTTGTTGGTTGTGGGCAACAAATCATCATCTAAACGTAAAGGATCGAGACCGGCTATGTTGGATCGTGATAAGTCATCAATAAGGGTAGCATTTAAAGAAGATTTGTTGTCGGTAATAGTGCCTTTGTCCTTTCTATTTGTAATAAAGAAAAATATTGCGATAACGATTATTAGTAGAATCCATAAAAATATGGTTTTCAATCTGTTTATTTTCATAAGTTGGCTGAAACTTTCTGCATTAAAAAATATCAGTTAAACGATTTTTTAGATTAGAAATGAATGATCTTTCATCTTGTAGAAACATCCTTGTCTTTAACGGTGTTCCGACTGGAAATTTGCGTTGATCGCTAAATGTATTTGTGGGTATAGCTTTAATTAAAGTATCAATTCCTTCTTCGTTTTCATCCTGCGTTCTTTGAATCGTAATATCATCAACTTCTGCTTCAAAAGTATCGTTATTTGGAAGAGTGATTACTAATTTTGTCGAAGTAGTTACCCTGTCGTAATCAGGTGGCAATAATTTAAATATCGCCTCTACGTAAGGATCACTTATCTCATCTAATTTTATAATGACGTCGCTACTTGATACAAATGAACCTCTTGAAAATAAAATCTCTCTTACTGTTCCAGGTTGAGAAGATAACAATGCAATTGTTTGGTCGTCAGTAACTTTAAAAGAGTTGTTATCAGAAATTCTGTTTTCTATGATCGCTTCAGCTATATCTGGGCTTTGTATTGTTGCAACAGTTTGACCAATACTTACTGTATCGCCTTCTTGTACAGTAATATCAGTAATAGTTCCAGCGAATGTTGAACCTACTTGAAAAGTGTCGGCTGCAATCGAAGCTTCGAACGAGTCTTTATGGGACAATGAATAACTTAAGTAGAGACCCAGTAGAGAGACGATAATTATTGTTATTGTCAATGCAAAAAATAGCTTTAGTTTGGATAGTAGTTTCATGATTCCTTTGTTTCACTAAAACGAAACGTTCGCTTCAGTGCTTTCTTCTTTAATTTCTTTTCTGAACGATTCTTTTTGCCTATATCAAGTTGCTCTCTGAATGCAACAGCTATAAAACTACCAAATATAATAGTGTTGAGTACGTTCCATGCTATTGCAACGGATATCTCAGAAGTATAATTAACTTTCCATATTCCAACCAGTGAAGTAGACAGCAATAAAACGAATACGATAAGTTGCGGCTGAACATAATTAAACGGAGAATCATTCTCTATACTTCCTGTTGCCTCCCAAGCCTGATCTTTTCCTCTTATGCCATTAAATAACGCCTTTAGATATATTGGAAACGACGCTGTCGATAGCATGAGTGTCTGAAATTTAAATCCACCCATAGTTGCAAAGGCCACGAATATCTGCATTACGTAGAGAGCTGAGTAGTAAAAAGCCCACTGCAAAAAACCTATATCTAGATTAACAGGACTTAAATTAAAAAATATGTGAAGCGGCGGCAATAATAATAGCAAAAACACCGCTGCACCTTGTAGATAATACGATACGGTGCCAAAATACTGTAATCGTTGATCAAATGTGAGTTTCTTATTGAAAAGAAGATTATGTCTCGTCAAAATTTCAAATCCTCCAGTCGCCCAGCGCAGTTGCTGTTTAGAATAAGATTTTATAGTGTCGGGTGTTTGGCCCACTGCAAGTATTTCAGGGATATAAACTGATTTGTAGCCAAATTCATGTAGCTTGAGTGACGTCCATATGTCTTCTGATTTAGATGCTTGATACATGCCCCCAATTGATTCAATGGCAGACCTTCTAAATACGACGTTCGTTCCAACACAAAACGCTGCATTGAATCTATTTTTTCCTGGCATTATCAACGAGTAAAATACTTTCTGCATATAACCAGCGCCACGTGAGATTAAGTTATTTGTGTTGCTGTAGTGTTGTGGTGTCTGTACGAAAGACATAGCTTCATCTTGAAAAAACGGTAATGTTTCGTATAGAAACATATCTGACGGTATAAAATCAGCATCGAATATAACAAAATACTTGCCTTTTGTCTGTAGCAACGCATTATTAATATTGCCAGCTTTTGCTCCTTCGCTCCCATCTCGCTCTATGTAAGTAACTTTCAATTTTTTAGCAAGATTTTTTACTTCAGAAGATTTTCCATCGTCAAGAATGTAAGTATTGTGCTTTCCTAAAATATCTCTAGCCGCGGTGACTGTTTTTTCAATGACATTAATCGGCTCCCCGTAGACAGTTACGAAAACGTCAACTTCTACTACAGAATTATTTATTTGTAGAGGTTGTTTAATCAAATTTTGGGTTTTATTTGAAGTCGTATCTATATCTAAATATTTTTGATAATAGCCAGTTAATAATTCGTCTTGCGTACGATGATACTGAAAGTTCCTTGGGCTAGTACTACTCGATAATATTGTCCATAAGTTTAAAAGTGCTTGAGACATTATGTATGTCTCAGCTAAAATTACCAAAATGAATGGTAGCAAATCACCTCTGTAGCTCGGGTTGTAGAGAAAAGTTGCATAAAGAACAACTCCAAGTGCAGCCACTAGTACTAGTAGCATTAAAGATGGGGACTGTAACTCGGTTCCTTCTTTCTGGGATTCAGCGCGAGCTATTTTTTTACGTAACTGTTCTAAGAGCATGCATACATTTCATTAATTTGAGTTTGGATAATAACCTATAATACCATAAAATAGCGCTATTTAGTAGTTTTTTCTTGAGGTGCCACAACGACATAGCCAAGCCATATGTCTTCGTCCATATCTGTTGGATCGAATACAAGTTCACAGTCGCTTTTTATAGAATTCTACCCTAAAGATCCGACTGCTATTGAGGAAACTATACACGAAATACCGAACACAAGCTTCATAAGTAGGTAAAGATAACTTAAAAATGAATGTCGACGGAGTTATCTAGCCGTTTAAGCCGACTAGCGATCATGTAGCTACTGGTATCTATTCATGATTATTTTCTGGAGTAGCTTCTTTATCAGTGCCTACTTGTAACATGGCAAGATCGTATACTTCTCCTCGTATTCCTGCGAATCGTGCCATTTCAGGAATTCTAGCTAGGCGGACAGTCACACCTGACTTGGTAACTGGATTCCCTGACTTTCTCAGCGATTGTATGATTGTGGCTGCCTGCTCTACGGCTAAATCGATATTTTCAATTGTTATCGCGTGTTCTATTTTGCGACGGTTTGCGGCTAGTTGTTTCTGAAAATTTTTATGATAGAAACCAACATTCTGGGATTCGTCTGCTAGCTGGTTCATGATTAGCTCTTCTGATTCAGTCGAAAATATATCGTACATGATAACGGCCTTTCTCGACCTAACATCAGTAGCTTTTCCAACACTGAATAAGTGCAAACCAAATGGTGAAGTTAAAGGTTTAGCGATGTCGAAAAATGCCGATGCTGAAACGTCGTTACGACTGCCTTCTAGCTCATAGCTGCCTATTAGGCTTTCCGTTTGTTCAACAGCCTCATCGACTGATACAACACTATCCAGCGGATGCTGCATAAAAGCGCTCAGTATTGCAATCCGACTCGCCCTATAATCAAAGCCGTTGCCGTTTAGTTCTACTTTAAGAGGATCAGAGTATGTGACAATACGACGACTTTCTGCGGGGTTGTCTAAATGCAAAGAAGCAATTTTATTCATTACTATATTATAACATATACAATGAATAATTCAATTAAACGCTGATCAAATAAGTCCTAAAAAGCAACATAGATAAAATCCTAAACCTATTTATATTCAAAAAAGTATTAATTTATGATTATGAAGCGTCGACAACTTGAGCTGAGACTGCGGCTTTTCTGACTGATTCTATACTGACTTGGCAACTTTGTTTACTCGCAAATCCCTCTTCAGATATTCCGAGTAGCTCTCCGTTCGACGAGCGTAGTCTCCATCTGTATTCACCTGCTTTGTCTTGGTACACTTCAAATTTTGTCATAGGTTTAATCTCCTTGTTTAGTACTTTCAGCATACTCCACTAAGTTATAGTTATGCTAATTAACACTATATACACATAAGTATTACTCGTCTAAATCATATTCAACGTACTGTATGATTGAATGAGTGAAAACTATACACGTTATTAGCGCCAACCCTCATCTTGACAGTCTTAGTCATGAGCTATCTCTTGCCTATGCGTCTTCAGCTAAAGATGCCGGTTACACAGTATCCTTCACGCACATTGTTACATTGAAATTCGACTATAATTTACAACCAAGCAGCAAACTAGAACCTGACCTATTAGCAGAGCAAAAATTAATAAAGCATGCTGAGCATATAGTTTTAGTGACACCTTTGTGGTGGAATACTTACCCAGCTTGCTTGAAGGCTTATTTCGATAGGATCATTGTGCCTGGATTTGCATTCAACTATCCACACCCAAATAGACTCCTGAGGCCATTCATCCCAAAACGTCATTTAAAGGACACTTCGGCGCGTATTATCAACACCCAAGACTCCCCTGCTTTGTTTACGTTAGCTCTTGGTGCACCACTAAGTATCGGTATGAGATTTGCGGTATTATGGTTTTCTGGTGTCTGGCCAGTTCGTCGAACACGATTTTCACGCGTCCGTAAAGCAGATAATACTAAGCGACAAAAATGGCTCAACAAGGTTGCTGAGCTAGGAGCAAAAGGAAAATAATTTATGATTTATTTTACAGAAAAATATATAGAGTTCTTCGGTAATTTGACACTCAATAATAATAAAGAATGGTTCGATCAACACCGAGACGAGTATGAACAGCAAGTACGCGAACCGTTCAAAAGATTTGCGACTGATTTGCTTGAAGGCATGAAGAAAATCGATAAAGACATAGATGTTGATGGCACAAAAACTATCTTGCGCATTAATAAAGACGTGCGTTTTTCTAAAGACAAGTCGCCTTACCGCACAAATCTTGCTTCGACATTTGGCATCACCAAAACTGACAAGTTTATCTGGCCTGGCTATTTTATCGGTATAGGCGTCGAGGAAGGTGTGCAAGTATTAGGCGGCATGTATATGCCAGATACTGCAATGAAGAACAGAATCCAGCAAAATATGGCTAATAATCCAGAAGAATTCATGAAGATTGCTAATGATGCTAACTTCAAAAAGCATTGGGGCGAGGTCAATGGCGACAGAAACAAGCGTGTACCAAAAGGCTGGGAAGAAGCACTGGAAAAGAATCCCTATATTCTTAACAAAACCTGGACTTACGGCAAATCATACCCAGTCGATCTGGCATTAAGCGACGACTTACTGCCGACTATACTAGACCATTACAAAGCTGCCGTCAGATTTCAGAATTACTTTAAAGACTTTTGTTCGGTTTCCAGCTAATAATCTATACATGAACTTTCTTGGACCTCGCTGCGGCATAACTAGTCATTGATACTAATGTGGCAGACACAAACATAGTGACCCACAAAGAATAGCCTGTCTGTTCAAGTTTTTGTTCTTCAGCGGTAACTGCTAATACAGCAGGTCCAGCCGGATCGACAATTTCCCCGTTAGCTACCCCATCTTCGTCAAGGAACTGCCCATCCGTAACGACGTAGCTCATGGTTGTCACTTGCCGAGAACCGACAGCTGCAACACTATAACTCACTCTCTCGTTGAATTGCTGATATTGACCTGAAAGCCTATCATATTTCACAAATATCCAGTCGGTCGTATCATAGATTTCATCTAGGTAAAATATGAGGGTGGTTGATTCACCAATTGATGAGCAGCTAATAGTGAAATCAAACAATCCTTTCGGGAACTCATAAAGATCACTTTGGCTCGTTTGTGCACTTTCTTCATTTATATTGACGCCGTTTACAATCGAACAAAGTGTAGAAACTGACTCTAATGCAAAATACTTATTGTCATTGAGTGGGTTTGGTAATGATGCGACTGATGATTGTGTTGCGTCAGATATGCCGTCGCCATTGACGTCGCCACCGTTTGGTCCGGCTAATTCACCACTATCATCCACACCATCTCCATCTCCATCGTACCCGGCTACAGGTAGCACGGTGACGGTTCTTGCTATTGAAGTAGTATTTCCAGCAGTATCGACAGATGTATAGGTCACTGTATACGTTCCAGCGATAGTCGTGTCAACTGTTCCCGAAGTTATAATCGCGGTGATTGCCCCGTCTCTTGCATCAATAGATGTACTGCCAAGCTGTATATAGTCACCCCCTTGATTTAAGACTGTGGGCGAAGACCCGTTCAATAGCATAACTGGCGGCGTAGAATCTATGATTATAGACAGTCCTGAAGAGGCCGTTGAGGTATTGTTTGAACTATCTGTTTCTGTGTAGGTTATGATATGCGATCCGTTCGTCAACGCTGACGATGGCGTAACTGTTGTTTGCCCTGCAGCTAAACATACAACACTCCCTACAATAGTTACCCCACTATAGAGTGTTATTGTTGACCCAGACTCTGAACAATTAACTACAAATGACGGCTGAAGATCATTTGTTAGGTTATCGGTTTGTGACGATCCACTATCACTAGCAGACAGCAAATCAAGCAGAGTTGGCGTGGCTGGAGCTGTGTCGTCTACGTCCGTAACGGAAATAATAACAATTTTTTCATAGATTCCATCATTACTGTCATCCGATCTCACTCGTATGCTATAAGTGTTGTCGCCAACAGCATCTCCAGTATCAACTGGTGATTCAAAATCTGGTGTAAATGCTAGATTCAACGAAGACCCATCAATTGTAAATCTCCCGTTATCTTCACTCCCTGTTCCAGCAACTAACGTGTAGGTGTGGCTATCGCCTGTATTGATATCTGCAGAGCTGAGCGATGATATTGTTGTGTTTATGGGAGTGTTTTCTTGAACGGAATCAGTCGCTGAACCATCGAGTAAAATGTCTGTCGGGGCAGTGTTTGTGTTGTTCGGGCTTTTCGGTGTTGTTATCGTACACACTCGCCAATCGCTGACAGAATTTGTGTCAATCTCTGGATCGACTCTACATAGTGTGTCGCCTGCATCTACTCCAGCAGTTAGGTTCCATGATAGAACATTATTTTCCCATGCAACAAAATCGATAGCTTCGTTTTTGGTATCATTCAAAGTCAGCGAGTCACCTATGTCTCCTAACTCTAGTTCTGGGGACAGATCTTGATCAGGTGTTATAGCCGGGTAGTTAGTGTTAAATCCAGTGGTGTCATTGGCAAGTAGATAGTAGTTATTCGCAGGGATAATACTGCCTGCGGGCAATCCTGTTGTATTTCCGGTGGAGTCTTCCAAGCTCCAGCCACTGATATTAACGGCTTCTTCTCCATAATTATATAGTTCTATCCATTCATGATTGATGTCGTTGCCAGTTTGGGTACTGTCGTATGCAACTTCACTCATTCTGACGGTCGCTGGTGGTGGCGTAAATACATCATCCCACTCGGTAGCTAGCTGAAAGCCATCGACGAGCACCTCATCGCTAGGGCCAAGAGTTGCGCCTCGAAGAGCAATATAATCAACATCAGCGATTGTTGATGTATCATCGGCGGTAGCATCAGGGTTTGCTTCTGTCGTAGGGTCGGATAGATCAGGATTGACCCACAAATCTATGCGGTCAAAATTATCAGCCGGCCCACCTGTTTTATAGACTCGAGCAACAATATAGATTGTTTCACCAATTACTACCTGTTTAGAAGAATATTCGCTTTCTGTTGAGGAGTTCCGGACCATAATATCTGTTCCACCTGAACCGAGATTAGCCTTGAGCCCTACTGTTGGGATAGTCGAGAATGTGCATTCTGGAAGATCATTAAAGCACAGCGTAACAAAATCATTATCTGTAATAACACCGGCCTCAAAGCGCATCAAGAACCCAATATAGACTTCGTCGTCAATTGGTGTCCCAAACTGTCTTGCCGCAAGATTGTTTGCATTCCCTGTAACACTAACTGCTTGATCGCCGCCATCTATCACTGTACCGTCAGGCAGCGTGACAATTAAAGGGTCAGCGGATACATCTTTTATTGTTTGACCACTCGACAAACCAGTCCATAAACCTGCCCAGTCCCCTGCGTTTCCTTGCCCGTTAAGTGAGCCAGGCGATACTCCCGGTGCTTCAAAATCTTCCAGTGCAAGCGGTACGGCATATAAAACAGCACTACTGCTAAATACAAACAATAGTGCACTGGCAATAGCAACCGAAACCCTCGTAAAAACTTTCATATAACTTATGTCTATTCTACCTCAGAAAGACTTCTTATTCTAGAGACAGTAAAGCATTCATTTATTTTTATTACATTACAGAAAATAATAATTACTGTTACTATAAATATATGAAGATTGCTCACGTTAGAACAAATAAATCTCTCGATAAGCTTACCTATGTTTCTGGAATTTTATTACCGTTATTTACATTACCCCAGGCGTACACAGTTTTGGTTGTTGGAGAGACAGCAGGCGTATCTATTATCACTTGGGGGTTCTATCTTTTGTCCTCTAGTCTCTTTGCTCTTTTTGGCTTTATTCATAAAGAAAAGTTACTTATTGTCACGTATGTGCCTTTTGTTATTATTGAAGTGCTGATTATTGTCGGATATATACTTAACTCATGATCGATTATTGTTTTAACCTAGCCTGAAGTTTTGGCTTCACTTCACGGCCGATTAATTCAATCGTTTGCATGAGTTGATCGTGCGAAAGCCCTGCGTTGTCCAACTGGAATGTAAATCGTGAAATGCCACCAAGAGCTTCGCTGTGATGTAACAATTTTTCGACGACTTCATCTGGGCTGCCAAAAATCATTGCGCCTTCAGGGCTTATTTGATGTTGAAATTGTTCCATAGTAACTGGTGGCCAGCCCCGTTCTCGGCCTATTTTTGTCATTGCTTTGGCATAGCCTGGAAAGTATTCTTCGATTGCTGTTTCTTTATCTTTTGCAACGTAGCCAAATGAATGCAGTCCTACTTTTAGATCTTTTTTGTCAAACCCAGCTTTCTTGCCCGCATCATAGTACATATCTATCAACGGCTTAAACCTTCTAGTTTCCCCACCAATTATAGCTACCATCAGCGGTAGACCAAGCGACCCTGCACGCACGAATGATGCAGGGGTTCCACCAGCACCAAGCCAGATAGGCATTTTATTCTGCAATGGGCGCGGGAATACTTCTTGATTATCTAGTGCTGGGCGGAATCTACCAGACCAAGTGACCCGTTTTTCATCACGTACCTTCAGGAGTAATTCTAATTTTTCTGCATATAATTCGTTGTAATCATTGGTATCGAGTCCAAATAGTGGAAAAGCTTCTATGAATGACCCACGGCCAGCAACTATTTCAACACGCCCATTGGATATAAGATCAATTGTTGCGAACTGTTGAAAGACGCGTACTGGATCAGCTGCACTTAATACTGTGACGGCGCTGTTGAGCCGGATATTTTTTGTTCTTGCTGCCGCTGCTGCAATAATGATGCTCGGTGCAGAATCCAGAAATTCCTCACGGTGATGTTCGCCTATGCCGAAAGTATCTAGTCC
>Ga0307980_1001019_pt1 | contig 11771 bp, 10 predicted proteins | sample OrgLakmetage1060_FD_201817 | JGI IMG/M metagenome (GOLD analysis project Ga0307980, IMG submission 201817) | Saline water microbial communities from Organic Lake, Antarctica - #1060 | ecosystem: Environmental > Aquatic > Non-marine Saline and Alkaline > Saline | place: Antarctica: Organic Lake... | reverse complement strand
TCCTGTCGACGTTCGGAATCGCCAGATGCCTGACCTGCAGATGAGTAACGAAAATATGGATATGCTTTTGATTTCATGTTGATAACCTCTTTACAAATATTCAGAGTTAATGATACCACCAATCTCGATTGCTGGATACAATAGCCCTGAAATACTGTTTGCAATTAAAGTCAATTTAATCAGTGGTTTATAATTTTTAGGCTGTTTTTGGTGGAGTGCTGCGGTGTTTCTGACTTTCTAGTAATACACACCATACACGGTTGAAAGGACTGTGATATTAAAGTCGGTGACGCAAACGATGCCTGTGATGTGGTTGCATGGATTCTGCGATTTTTATCACCTCGTAGCTAATGTGAAAGCTTTTGAACCGCACTGTGCGGAGAATTCCACCTTGATGGCTAGGAAGAATGTTCTGAACAAGCTCGTGTTCTTCAATTTTTTACTGTCTCAAGTTAGCGTACGGCGGTAAGCACTGGCTCGCTCAGAAAATGAAACAAGTGGCCACTGAAAATTTCAAATATTTTTATAACTCATGCCCCAGCCATAAGGGTCTCCAGGAAGAATAGAGCAGCCCGATTAAATTTTAATAAGGGTGTTAGTATTATCTAAATAAGCCTGTACAAAAATATCGTACTTTTAAAAACTCGACTGTTGATAAAATTACTTCAAAAAAAATAAAGTATATTATTTTTCCATGACATCAATTTATCACTTTATAGTCTTTATAATATATTTTAAAAATCACTTGGCTAAATTATCAATCCAAAAAATCCAATATTTATTAGTTAATAAAATAAGACATTAAGCCTAAATACTACCAAATAATAATCAATTTAGAGAATTAAAGCTATGACGCGGAAAATTAAAAATAACTTGCCACACCTAAAAATGCTTAAAGAGAATAATTACCTTGGCTTGCCAATTAATGCCACAGAATTGAATCCTGTACACCAGTCTATCGTTGAAAAGGCATATCGGGAAATTACATTACTTATGGCTCGGTACAGTCGTGTTGTTCTAGTTAGAGTCGATCTATACCCGCCAACAAGAGATATCCAACAAATCGAAATTAAAGAATTCTGCAAAGTCATTAAACGAAAATTAGATAAAGAATACAAAACTAAAGTCGCTTATCAATGGGCCAAAGAATTTGGGAAAAAAGGTAATATCACTAAAATTCACTGGCACTTGTGGTTTGCGATTAAAAATGATGGAAACACGCAGCCTCACACTCAAGCCAAAAAAATGCAAAATAAGATTATCGATACCTGGGAAGAGTTGGTTGGTAAAAACGAACGAAATCACATGAGCGGTTGGTTTTATCTTGATCGGAATAAATTTTCAGTAGCCCAACGAAGAGAAGAACAAAACAAAATTATCGAAGGCGGCGATGAGGTTTTGATCAATATGAAAGCGATCATGAAGAGAGATAACAATAAAGGAATTGCATTGGGCGGAGTTATTGACGAGTGCTTCTATGCCATTTCTTACCTGGCAAAAATTTTTTCAAAAGTCAAAATCGATAGTACTATAGGTTCGCGTGTAACAGCTTGCTCAAATCTCAATACTTCTGATGATAGAAAAAACAGGAATGAAGAAATTGAACAGAAATTGGCAAAAATTCATTTCCAATTAGAGCAGCCACCACTAGAGCCAAAAACGATCAACACCGATGTCTAATAACGAGACAAAATTTCGAAATCGATAATCTCATTTAAATAAAGTCGTGATACAAATAAAAAATGCTCCCAAAAGGCCGTGAGGCATCCTGCACGGCCTTTTAATGAAAGAGCCTACCCACCCCATAAGCTGTTAAAAGTCGCCGTCTAAATCGAGTTCAGGCAGGTTGAGAGTTCAATGTCATTTTTTGGGCTTTGCTCCAAGATCGCTGCTAGGAACTAATCGTATTTATGCGCGATCTAAATTTCATTATTTAGGATGAGGTTCTTGAACCAATTATTTTTCTGTATTAATGTTACGTAATGTCCAAGCGTATGCCTCGCGCTTGTCTCTTAAGTAAAATTAAAAAATAGGAAAATTTTCAATGTTTAAAAAAATCAAATGGTTTAGTACAATTGCAGTTATCATAATTATGATAAGCGGTTGCGGAGATTCGGCATTTGCCTCTTCCTCTGGAGATCTGACAATTGACTCTTCCTCTGAAAAGGCTTTCCAAGAATCAGCAAAAGAGATATTTCTTAACCTGCCTGAGTCAGACAGGGAAAAGTTTATGGTGACCATTGAATGGTTTTTTGAGTTAGGATCAATGATGAGCCTCCTCGGAAATAACTTAAGCGAAGAAGAGGCCATGTCAAGGATTAGAGCCAAGTTGCATGGAAAAACTGCGGAAGAAACTTTTCAGATAGCGGCAGATTTAAAAGAAGTAATGAAAAGATAATTTAGGTAGCTTTAGTGGAATATAATTTCGACGTAGAGATACTAATTGATGAAAATAAATAATGTGAAGTAAAATATAGGGCTTTTTCATATTGGATGATAGATCATCATGTTTATTAAAATTTTTATCCAATATAATATTTGAAGTTCAATTTTAAATGTACAGGGAGCACCTAAATGATTAATAAAATTCATAAAAATAAATATTTTTTCTTTGTTTTTGTATCGATTATTATTTCAGGATGCAAAATAGATATTACCTCAGATATATATACTCGTGATATTTTTTCAGATAAAAACTTAACTTTTCCCTCTCAGCTGAGAGTAGAGATACCTTCTTGTAGTAAAGAAAAAGTAGATGAGTCATCACCAGAAATTCTTGCTTTGTTTACGGAAGAGTCCGCTCCAAATATTTTAGGTTGTGAGAGTGAGGGCATGAATTCCATGCTTACAGTCAATTTTACCGGTCAAATAGCCGATAGCGAATCAAATTACGATTTTAGTATTTTTAGAGTTAGAGAAGACAATGACGTAATTACATTGTCGCCTGCCTTTAATCCAGATTTTAGACAACGAATCGATCAACTAATGTCTAGCAAGAGAACTTCTCTAGACTATGACGATTTGACAATTAACTTTACACTTAATAACGATTTATCTAGTGAAGTAATATATTTTGTTATATCAGGATGGGTGGATGGAAAGCCAGGTCAGGAAACTTTTGGAAGGTTACAAAGAAGAGAAAAGATTTACGTAACGTTGCCTGATGTCTTTTCTCATTTGGCTTTGAATGATGAACGGCCCGAATTAATAGGAGTTTATATATCAGAAGATTAACAATATGTGATCAACTCTGGTTTTGAAGAAAAGAGCATCTCCAAGTATTTCTCTAATAGAATACTGAGTGCCTATGGTCTTGGTTTCAAGCAGTAAGTGCAGCACCGCTTGTTTCTAATACGCCAGAGTACTCTCCGAGAAAGATCTCCGCTGGCGTGCGGAATCCGAGTCGAAATCTAGGGCGGCCGTTCAACGCATTCTCAACTTTTCTGATGTCCGATTGTCGCAGTTGAGAAAAGTCGGTGCCCTTTGGAAAGTACTGCCTGATCAGCCCGTTCGTGTTCTCGTTAGTCCCGCGTTGACAAGACATGTAAGGGTCACAGAAGAATGCTTTCGCTGTCAGTGCCTTGCTCACCGTTTCATGAGCCGCAAATTCAGATCCATTATCAAAGGTGATCGTCTTGACTGCACCTCTGATCGGCGCAAGGAGCCTCACAATGGCTTTCGCTGTGTTGTCCGCAGTCACGGCCTCCAGTATCGCCATCTTCAGATACCCACTGCGGCGCTCGACCAGTGTGACCAGCGCAGAGTCCTTGTGTCCCTTCAGTACCGTGTCGCCCTCCCAGTGGCCGATGACCTGACGCTTGTCGATGGCCTCGTCTCTGGCCTCAATACCTACGCGGTTAGGAATCTTGCCCAGACCAGCTGATTTAGCCATCTGCCGTCGATTCCTGCGGCTGAGAGGCAGGCGGCAATAACTCCAAAGATCGCCTCCGTTGGCCTTATCTCGGTAAATCAGAGCATAGATCCACTGATGGCTGACCTGTATCCCTTCCTCCCAAAAGCGGCGCATAAAGCCTGCTATCTGCTGCGGACTCCATGCATGACGAATTCGTTCCTTGATCCACATGATGACCCCAGCATTGCGCTTGTTGGCCTTCAGGGCACTGCGTCTACGGGCGTCGCTTAAGGCTTGGGCCTCTTCAGGCTTGTAGTCAGCATCTACCGCCAGGTTGCGTCTGAGCTCTCTTGAGACCGAGCTGTTGTGGCAACCAACCATCGTGGCCACCTCCCGCATACTCAGCCCGGTGCTGCGCAGCGCTAAAATCTGGTATCGTTGTGTCTGGGTCAGTTGTCGGTATTCCATATCTGCTTCACTTTGGTCGGTAAAGCTAAACAGGATACCGGCACTGGCCCTTCCTGTTCTAGCTTTCAGGTCAAAGTGCTGCGCTTATTCTATGAAACCAGGATCTAACTATTTAGATGGGAGATAGTCCGAGCTGCGTTCGCGATTAAACGAGTTTAAAAACACGATTCGTTTCGTGCTGGCGGAGTGGTCGCATGCTGTCTTAAAATCCGGCTTATACTTAAGGTCGTGTGTGTGTAGTCGCCACCGCGACAAACATATCGAAGAAAAGGGTTTTTATGAAGCGCATACTTATCGTTACCGCCACTATCGCCGTGACCGCAACCCTACAAGGCTGCGCAGGACTCCAAGCTATCGGTCTGTCTGCTCCCGACACCGTAGGCGGCTATTCTTACGAGCAGATGGAGGAGCTGGGATACCTTGATCTTGAGCCTGGTGCTTGTCTCAAACTGCAGAGTATGCACAGTGAAGAAGCTATCGGTTTGGGCCAGGTTATTAAGGAGGATGTATCGCAGTGCAAGCTCGCCATAAGAAAGGAGAAAAAGCGCGAACGGGTTGAGGCGGAGAAACTGGCCAGACGGCAAGAGAGGGATGAGCGCCTTGCCGAAAGGGAAGCGGAAATAGTTCAAGCACATCGCGAGGCCAAGGCCAAAGATCAGCGTAAAGCCGTTGCTTGGAAACAGGCCCAGACAAATATTACGAAAAGAGTTGCAGCCACCAAAGCCAGTAATGCGCTTCAGTCCAAAGCCGGCAAAAACATAACGCCCAGCTTGGGAACTGATATTGATCGTGACCTTGTGGTTGCGGTAGCTTGCATGGAAATCGAATATCAGGCGCAGGACGTAAAGTTGCGCCCAGCTGGCGGTGATGATTTCATCGTGACGCTAACGAACGCCATTACCAATGCCGGTCGTCGTGATATTACGTTGAACGTGGTGGATGCTGGTGATCGTTATTTACTTGCCAGTTACAGCACCGGAGGGTTCCCGGTGACTTATCTACCTTTTAAGGACTCGTTGATCTTTACCAGTGGCCGAGGGCTGTGCTCTCAACTTGTCGAATCACAAAAGCTGCTTGGTGTTGCTGAGTCGGATTATTCGACTATGATTAAAGCTCCGATCTTGTGAGGGGTCTGCTTGCATGATTCAAACATAAGATTAGGCCCGACGCCCCGGCATTTGCTGGGGTATTTCTGTTTCTTGGAGCTCCTTTATATCATTTAACCATCCAGTTAAACTGGTGCATTCGCAGTTAGATTTCGCCGATCTTGACAGCACGATTTTGTGCTGGACCCTGCATGCACAGAAGCATAGTTCAAGATGCTTAACACAAGTCTTGAGGACTCGCGTCAGCCACAACCACCCTAGACGGTTGTTGTCATATTTTTAGGGTAAGTTCTGTACTATCGGCACTTGCCATAATAAAGCTGCCTTAGAAGGTGATGTTGCTATTAATTAGTTGATGGTTAGATTGCTATTAAAAAAGGGGTGAGTATTACAGCTTAAAACTCCAATAATACCATTTTCCGGTTAACATCTTTTCAAGAAATAGAAAATTTATGACTCCAAAATCATAAAATTGATAATCTCGTTTAAATAAAGCCGTAATACAAACAAAACACGCGCCCAGAAAGCCGTGAGATACCTTTTAAGGCTTTTTAATGAAAGAGCCGACCTACCCCAGCAATACTACAGAATGCGCACAGAAATCGACTTCAGAGAGTCTAAATGCAAATCAGGAAGAAATCATCAGAAGATCTATATTCGGTCGCAGTTTAATTTTCTTGGACCATTTTTTCGTTCAGGCTTTCTGACGAGGTTGCAATCAAGCATCGTCTTTAAAATACTTGAAATCTGAGAGCTTTACTCGTTGCGTGATGGTTGGATCAAGCTTCACTATCCTAAGTGAAACGCCCTGTGCGGACCCGCATGCAGGGTGTTGTGGGGCTGAGGGTTAGATACCCTCGGCTACCCGATTAGCTGCTTTTTATGACTTTGGGCGAGTAAAGAGCACGAATAAACCTAGAACAATATCTCCAAATACCCATATACCAAATATTATTGTCATGCCAAGACCTGCACCGATGGCTGTTCCTGCCTTTTCAGCTTCTGACATTGCCTCCATGCCTTCGGTTGATGCACCCATACCAACTACAAGCCAAATAGCCATAAGGATGTTGAAGCCAATAAAGCTATATTTAATGAGTTTGCCAAAAAGACCACGTTTTGGTTTTCTTAGTTGCACACCACAGCTTGGACATTTCAAAGCAGTATCACTTACTTCCGATGAACATTCTGGACAGTTAATCATTGCCATTATTTTTCTCCTTTTACTTTTAGTTTAGAGGTTTTACAGATTTAAATTTAAATAGAAATTCAGGGTTTCTCATTGATCCTTGAATTGTCATACTGGTTTCTTCAACATAATCAGTTTGAGAACTAAAAAAGCTCCCCGAGAACTCCACTTGTTGCCCACGCGAGAGCTCAAATAAACTGCTGTAAAGTGAAGAACCTTTATTTATCAATGTGCTTGCATTTATATCAGAAAGTGCATTGTTCCATGTTTTTATCTCTATATCTGGTGATATTCGTATAGATAAAATTGCCTTTCCTTCTGTGTTGGTTTCAAGTTGATTGATTTTTCCTACCCATGATGAAACCGCACGACCACTTATTGTTTTTGCTATTTCATTTTTTCGTTGGTCTCTCAACGCTGATTGTTGAAGTTCATTTTTAGCTTCTCGAAAACTGCTAACATATTTTTCAACTGCGCTGATGAATTGAATCTCATCCGCTGGCATTGCAACTTCTGGCTGTACATTTGTTTTTGCAGAGACCTTAGCAATAGGTTCACTTGAGCTAGACTGCTCATTTTCATCTGGTGTATTTATAAGCCCGATAACAAACAGAGACAATAGAACAAAACCAATCCAGTGAATAACACTAAGTTTTTTTAGCTTTTCGCCACATTGCGGGCAGGATTTTGCCGTTTTAGATACTTCTTTTCCGCACGCTTTACATTTCATAAATAGGTTTTCGCTATTCATGAAACCTCCTTCTTGTTGCAGATAACAGTGATTAGACACTGCGTTCCGCGATATTGCAGGAAAGTGCGTTCCACATAACTCCGCATTTTTCCTTTCTCCCGAAACATTAAATTCATGGATTAGCAAGAGGTTAGCTCATTCCGCCCATTGTCGCCATGTAATCGTTTGACCTCTCATTTTTGCTCGCACAATAAGACTGTATGAAGACACTGCTTTGGAGGGTGCGAGCTCTCATGGGCGCTTAAAGTGAGCAGGGATTTAAGCCTCTTAGCTTAACCGCAGGTATCGCTGATCAGGTCGCACACCATTACATCTCCTCAGGCTATTACTACTGGGCTTCGCGAGTCGTTCGTGTGATGATGGCAAGTTCCTTGCTTCCTATAGCTTGGTCGGGCACAGGCCCTCCACGCTTGCCCATGAGATCGCCATTTCGAGCCAATAGATAGGCTGCGTCTTTTTCATAATAAAACCAATACTGCTTGATCTCACCCCAGATTCCAAGCTCTCCCCCAGTCTCATAAAAATGCTCTCGAATTCTGCATTGAGCGAGGCAAAGCTGTTTGCTGACCGGGCGTCGCCAAAAACCCTTTGAAAATGACAGATAACGCTGCTCTTCACAGGCTGCCAGGGCGAACAATGGCTGACTTTTCCGCGTAAACCCAGTGTTGACCCAGATGAAGGGCTTAAAGGCTGAATTTTCTTCACCAATATATTGCATCAAGCTTTTCATGCGCTTCTCAGTCACAGCATGATCAATACCGACAACCGAACACAGCTTACGCAGGAAGTCTTCGCTACTGAATTTGAAATCAAATCCGGCGGCGTCCAAACCAAACTCAGGATCATCAACAACGGACTTGAGACGCTCTAGGTTAGCGAAGGTGGGTTTTTGGTAACCCATTGCCCTAAGTATTTCGACCGAAGGCATCTGTGCGGCACGCAACACAAGGTCAGTTTTGAAGTTATCGATCACTTTCCACCTCATTCAGGTTATTGATGACCTGTCCCAGAACCGCTGTATTGAATGTTTCACCATCATAGAGCCAATGGCTAACTTCTTATTCAATGGCCTTTGGAAGGCTTTCTCCTGCCTGCAGTCTGCTCGACACAGCTTCTGAGATCTGCACCGTCGTCAAATTGGCGATCATGCATTGCCTCCTTGATGATGTTTGAAGTTAGCAGAAAAAGCGGGCGAGCGATATCGTTTTGATGTGTTAGGTTGTAAGTAAGCTAAGAAAAACAGGGGTAAGACATGAACCGTGTAGAGAAAGAAATGGCAAAAAAGCGTGCTGCAGAACGAGAGGGCCTCTCTGACGAGGAAGTCCGTAAACTGGACCTGTATGAAACCATGGTAAAGGAAATACACTTCGAGTTATTCCCAGAGGAATATGACTGCATGATGGACTCTAACGCCGATGCGACAGACCGACGTCGCGGCAAGAATCCGATGAGTTCTGAGTACGCTGAAAAAGTGAACCAGCGCCGCAAAGAAATTGGAGTTCTACCATTGGGCGCTAGCGGACTCCCAACCGATAACCGCAGCTGGGAAGTTGCAAAGGAAGAGGCCCAACGTCAGATGGTCTAATCGGTTCATGCCACACCAACGCCCCGGCATTTGCTGGGGGTTTTTTTGCCCGCCATAAAGTGTACACCACGGGTATACCCATGGTGGACAGGTTAAAATGTGTATCCATTGGGTTTTATTTGGTCTATAGTTGACACTAATCTTTCACTTCTTAGACCTCTAGGATACACATTATGGAATTTATCTATAGGCGAGTGAGTAGTTCAGATCAGAACACCGACCGGCAATTGCCGAATATGAAATGTGATCGTGAATTCTCTGATTCTCTGTCAGGAAAGAATATGGAACGACCTGAGCTTGTAGCTATGCTCGGTATGATTCGTGCCGATGATTTGATTCATGTTCACTCATTGGATCGATTAGGGCGGTCTGTGCGTGATCTGTTGGACATCGTGGAAAGTGTTGTTGATGCAGGTGCGTCCATAAAATTTCATTCTGAAAATCTGACATTCGAGCCAAAAAACGGCAATCCTATGAATGATTTGATGTTGACCATTATGGGTGCGTTTTCCGAATTCGAGCGCAAGTGCATAAAGAGCCGCCAAACCGAAGGGATCGCCGTTGCAAAAGCAAAGGGAGTATACAAAGGTAGAGTGTCACGTTTTACAGATGCGCAAGTTGAACAGATTCAAAAGGAATTCAAGACATCAAAAAACAAGGTTGAGCTTGCTATGCACTGGGGTATCACCCGCTCATACTTGTACAAGATCGCCAAGGTGTAGCTGTGACACCAGTTCCAACGATCCCGCCTGTAGCAAAAAAGTCAACGAGATAGCTTAGATGGTATTCCAGTAAACAAAGTGTGTGGTGCCCGCTATACAATTAAAATGAGCATAGTTTAATCATTCCATCCCTTTCAAGTATGGCTGTTCTGTTAATCCATCACCATTGTATTTCATATTAAGGTATAAATCAGTTGGATCACTTAGGGCATGCTTAATTATACGGCTTTCACCTGATTTGTATTTTACAACAAAAAATGGTGTTTCTTTTTGTTTTGCTAATTCAGTATCTGATTGACGAACTACTTTTACCATTTCTTCAATATCAGTTTCCGAAAAGTGATCAGTAGACTCACGTAATCTTGCAATCTTTCGGGCAATTGTATTTTCATTAATGAACGTTCCACGGTTATAAACTTCAATGCGTTCAATCATTTTTTTCAGTAGTGTTGATATCTTGAATCTAAGTTCAAATAGCTGGGTATCGTCCTCACAACTTGACATCAATTCTATAAGGTCAATGAGTTGGTATTTTGATTGTTTACCGTGCTCAAATGTAGACTGTAGTTGTTTGCGCTGTGATTTTAGCTCTGTTATCTGGTTCGGTATATTTCGCTGTAATATCTCGGATTTGTTAAGTAACACGAGTAGTGTTCCCGATGTTCCGTATTTTTCCAAAGCAGCAGCGTACTCGATTACTTTTTTATCTGCATTTTTAAGTTGATCATTTAATACTTCAATATTTTCGTTGATAATTGTTACTTTTGTTTTTGTTTCATCATCTGAGCCAAATATAGTTGCAACTGATACATCTTTAACATGAGTTAGAAATGCAGTTTCAAGATGTTCATATCTGTACATCTTATTGCAGTCGTTACATGGTGAACCTTTTTCGCGTGATGCGCCGCATTGAAGATAGCGCCCTCGGTATTGCTTGCCCGCTATTTTTTTATCTTTATTTGCGTATACCATAAATCGGCTATTATCAGGGCACTTGTGACCGGATGCGTTGTCTTCTATTGAGTAACCACATACAGCCAATTTTTGAAATAGGTTACTAACTATCTTTCCAATACGACCGCCTGAACCACGTGCCACGTTCTTACTGTCTGCTGATGATTTACGTGAACGACGTGCCGTTTGTACTTGTATAAAATAATCTTCTGATATGATGATAGGGAAGAAATTCGGTATTATCTCAATCCGTGCATTGTTTCCGCTGTCGTCTTTTATAATCAGTTCTAGTTCACCTATAAGCGCGCGGTTGTTTACAATCCGGCTGATTTGGCTGTTATACCATTTTGTGGTTGGTCTCTTTTTCACCTTGATGTTTGAAGAAGTCCATGGATCAATACCTTGTTCCGTCAGTCGTTCTATAATGGCACTGGTGCCATGACCTTCAATAACCCATGCAAGTATTCGCTTTATTGTTTCTTCACGGTCTGGGATGATCGTATAGCTATTCGGTGTAATTTTTAACCATTTAGGCGTTCCCCATTTCCACAAGGTCGGTCTGATGCCATTTATTACGTCTTGTTTTGCTGAATTTTTGGCGCGTTGCACCCGTTCGCCTTTTTTCTTGCTTTCCTCGTGTGCCGTTTCCATAGACATCAATACTGACATTATGAAAATAGCCGCACTATCACCTTGATGTATTTCATTTTTATCAACCACGGCAATCTTGATGCCGATCTTTACCAATTTTAAAAAGTGTTCGATTGCTTCATATGGAGTTAGTCGTGAAAAGCGGTCAATATTTTCGATAACAAGGTATGTGTTCTTTTCAATGGTGCCATCTTCAACCAGATCAATATATTCTTTTAGCTTTCCACCTGTTTTGAAGTTGTCGCCTTTATAGCCTGACACAGCGAAATCATGAAACTTGTAACTGTCGTCATAATCGAGATTGTGGCGGGTGCAGAATTCAATCGCTTTTTCTTCCTGTCGACGTTCGGAATCGCCAGATGCCTGACCTGCAGATGAGTAACGAAAATATGGATATGCTTTTGATTTCATGTTGATAACCTCTTTACAAATATTCAGAGTTAATGATACCACCAATCTCCATTGTTGGCCTGCCTGAAACCGGCGTGAGGG
>Ga0307980_1001007_pt1 | contig 11900 bp, 7 predicted proteins | sample OrgLakmetage1060_FD_201817 | JGI IMG/M metagenome (GOLD analysis project Ga0307980, IMG submission 201817) | Saline water microbial communities from Organic Lake, Antarctica - #1060 | ecosystem: Environmental > Aquatic > Non-marine Saline and Alkaline > Saline | place: Antarctica: Organic Lake... | reverse complement strand
AGATTAATCAGTAATCGTCTGACATATGCGAAGCCTTGCTGTAGCAAAGTACAAATGTCTCCTGCTTTTGGTTGCACATCAAGATCACTAAATATGTAAGCTAGGGTAGTTTCATCCCTCATAATTGGTTGCTGCGCCAATAGCGTCAGAGCAGCATTAATTTTAAGGATTTAAACAATGAGAAAAAAAATTTAAAATATATTATTCACAAAGCTTTTCTGATTCTGATTTAGCAGGTAAACAGTATAAAGCTCCTACAGATTCAATGATTGTAATGAATAATAAAGGTATATTCTTTTTATACCATGGAACACAGTACTATCCTTGGATACAAAAATTATCTGATGTAATAGACGCTTATGATGTAGTTTGGGAATAATTATGTCAAATAACAGAATGTTTTTATTACATAAACCTAGTTGTTTAGGAGTAATGCTTGGAAGTATTTGTCTCAAGATGAAAAATGGAATTGGGCTTCTTATCTTTTAAAAGAGTGGCAAAAAGAGCTAAAAGCTCTATACAGAAACTACGGAGATTAAATGGAACAACAAAGCAAAAGACCCTTTCAGCATCTTCCTTTTAGCTTACCTTCTGAACACGATCCTGGCCCAAAGTTTTTTTATGATAATTTTGTAAGTAAATTTATGCCTGACATCATTCAGATTATGTATGCAGGTATTTATATTGATGATGCAGCTGTTGAAGACTTACGACATACTGTTACAGAAGTACTTAAAAACGTAGATGCTTTACTATTAAGAAATAAACTTATACAAAAATATCAAGAACAAAAAGCTAAAAGCAATCAAAAAAAGCACTTTAAAAAATACGTAGATGCTACTAAAAAACCAGAAGAGTTTTATAGAGATTATGATTATTCTTTGCTTCATAGAACGTGGTTAGTTAATACTTATTTAGATACTATTGGTTGCAGTGCAGATCAAAGAGAACAGTGGTCAGTAAAAGATTTAAAAAACTACAATATTTTTAAAGAAGATTCTGTATTAGTTAAAATTATAGATAAATCTATAGCTAAGCATTCAGATATTGTTATAGCTTCAATGAAAAGACTGTCTGAGTATAAAGCTAAACTGTATAACAAACCAAGATACGATAAAGCTAATAGAAAAGTATCTGTAGAACCTTTTAATGCTGGTTCCGCTAAACAAAAACAAGAACTGTTTAGCATGTTAGGTATAGAGCCTGTAGCTTTTTCTGATAAAACAGGTGATGGTACATGGTCTAGAAAAAACATAGAAGAGATTAAAAAGCATACTCCAGACAGTCAATTAGACTTGCATGAAATATTTCAATGTATAATAGATCATTCTTATAGTGCAATTATACAAAATAATTTTATTAAAGCATTCGATACTTACACTATTGATAGTGTTATGCACGGAAATATAAGGCTTTTAGGAGCTAAAACTGCTCGCAACACTAGTAACAGTCCTAATTTACTTAACCAACCTAGCAGTGGGTCGGTATACGCAAAACCTCTTAAAAAGTGTTTTGTAGCTCCTGAAGGTATGTTAGTAATACAGTGCGATTATAAAAGTTTAGAAGATGTTGTTTTAGCAAATCTATCTGGCGATGCAGGTAAAATAGGCATACTTACAGATCCCACTCTAGATTCTCATTGCTACAATGCTATGGGGTATTTTCAAAAAGAAGTGGAAGAAGTAGTTGGCGCAGAAGGAAGCTTTGTTGATAAAGTGCGCAGATTTGTTGTAGGAGTAGATGAAGGTAATTCTTATCTTAAAGATTTAAGACAGCAGTCTAAACCTCATACTTTTGGATTAGCTTACGGAAAATTCCCTGATGAGCATAAAGGTGGCTCAATAACGCAAGAAATATTTGATAATTATCATAACGTTCTTTATCCAGATGTCACCAAGTTTAGAGAAGAGTACGTTTTAAAAACTGCTAAAAATCAAGGATATTTACATTTAGGTCTTGGTTTTAGAATATACACAGACGACCCAGATAAAGATATAAGAAGTATAAATAACGCCTGTTCTCAGTTTTGGTCTATACTCACTTTAATAGCTATTAATGAGATAAACTACAGAATCAAAAAAGCAGGTTTTTCAGATAAAATAATTATCTGCTCTACTATTTACGATTCAATTTATGCTTACATTGTCCCTGATCCTGAAATCATTAAGTGGTATAACGACAACATATTTGAAATAGGTAAAAAGGATTTTATACCTGATCAAAAAGTTCAAAATACCCTTACTTGTGGCATAGGAAGAAATTGGTCAGAAGAAATAAATATACCCGTAAATGCTTCAGCTAAACAAATAAAAGAAATATTAAATTCTTTAAATTAAGTTCTTTACTTTTAATCTTGCTAACAGTACTGTTAAGTAAGTTAAAAGATAAGGACTTATAATGAAATTAATTAACGGTTTAAATCATCACTTTATTGATGAACATGGAAAAGTTATTAATAGAAAAACAGGAACTGTATTAAAGCTAAGAATAAACAAAAATGGTTACTACTACTTTACTGCTACAGAGTTTAATAAAGCAACAACAATATCTTTGCATAGGGCAATAGCTATAGCGTTTATAAAAAATCCTGAAAGTAAAAGAACTGTTAATCATATAGACGGAAACAAACTAAATAACTCTTTAAGTAATTTAGAGTGGAGTACAGATTCTGAAAATATACAACATGCATATAATACTGGCCTCAATAAAAGTAACTCTAAAGTAACTAAAACTCATTTGAAAAAAATATACAAAAGATTTTTTGAAGGTGAAAATTTAACTGTTATAAGTAAAGATTTTCCTTACAACAATGTCACTGTTAGCAACCATATGACAAAATACATACAACTTTTAGGAGAAGAAAAGAAATATGAAGCACAAAAAAGAAAAAACAGATTTGAAAGAGCCTCTGCATCTAAAATAAAAAGAAGACAAAAAATAAGTCTTAAAATGATAGATATAAATACAAAAGAAACGCTTAAAATTTTTACCTGTTTAGCAGAAGCAAAAATTTATCTCAATAAAAAATCTTCAGGACCAATAAGTAACGTTTTAAATAATAGGCAAAAAACTGCTTACGGATATTTGTGGTCAAAACAATAAAAAATATTAACTCCCTTTAAGGAAAAAAGAATGAATAAATTAGATTACGTGTCAACTCCTGCACCAGAAGACGCTCTTTATAAAATTAGTCCAAGTTCTTTTGCTAGTTTTATAAATAGACCTTGGCAATGGCACAGACAGCAAATATTAAAGTTAGATCAATTTGAGTATAACACTTCAAGTGTGATAGGAACTATTGTGCATTATTGTGCAGAACAAGTTGCTAAAGATGAAGAAGTAGATCAAGAAGAAATTGAAAACTATATTTTATCTTTTGAAAATAAAGAAAATTTTAGTCAAGATGAAGTAAGACTTCATTGGTATCAAATGGCTTCTCTTCTTATCAACGACTACGTGTTGCCAGAAAAAAATACTATCTTAGCAGCAGAAAAACAATGCTGCGCTGAAATAGGAAACAAAATATACGTTGCAGGTACTTCGGATGTTATTCAAGGAACAGAACAAGATGCAATGATAGTAGACTACAAAACTTATAACTCTAAAACAGAGCCTAAGTCTATTTCTGGAGACTATAAACAACAATTACTTGTTTACTGTTGGATTCTTATGAAAATGGGATACAACGTAACAAGAATACGTTTAGTTTATGTAAGCAGAAACATTGATGGCGGGATAAGCGAAAAAACAGGTAAACCTCTTAAGTCTTATCCTCCTAAACTAACTGTTCTTACTGAAACTGTTACAGAAGATGACATGGCATTTATTGATAGTATGCTTAATCTTGCAAAAGATACTCTTCTTGTTTCAGATAAACATCCTGAACTACGTCATATTATGTGGCATGATCCTCGACTCCTGGAGAATTCATAATGTCTAGCGTTAAACTACTTGTAAGTGCTTTACCAGCAATAGGTAAAACAAGTTTATTACAAACTTTAGAAGACGTTCTAATAATTGCCAGAGATGGTAAAAAATATCCTTTTCAACAACCGCACGTTAATGTTCCTGATTTTACATCAGTAGATGAACTAATAGCGTTGGTAGTTGAAAAAGTAGAAGCTTACGAACAAAAACTAGGAAAACCACCTAAAATTATTGTTTTTGATTCTGTCTCTAAAATACTTCTAGATATTGAAGGCTATGTATTAGAACAAGTTAAAAGCTTTCCATACGGCAAAGTTAATACAGAAATTAAAAAATTAGTAGATTTTATTGAACGAGATGTAGCTGAAAACTTTGATGTCGTTCTAGTTTCTCATGCTTTATACAGTGAAGACGTATCTGGCTATTCTCTTGTAAATGCTGGAGGTTCTTACGGAAAGAAAGGAGGTTTACTTTCTGAGGTAGACGAAGCAATGTTTATAGAGATGAAAGGTAAAAAACGTACTCTTCATTATAGAAATCCTAAATTAGTTGCTAGAACTACTGTTTCTGATCTACCTGATAGTGAAGAACTTACTCCTGAATTTAGCTTACAAAAACATGTTGAAATGCTCCGTTCTAAGCAATCTAAAGCAGCTGAGTGGTCCTTATGATTTAAGCGACTAGGTTAATTCGCTATACAAATACAAATCTGACACTTGGAAAGACAAGAAATCCAATTAACGGGTGTGACTACCCATAAATCTCTGAGAGGTAATAAAATGTCATTTTTTAAAGCAGCAAAATCTAAAGACGACCTTAAACAAGGTGGTGGTTCAGGACACATTGTAAGTTCTGGTTGTTATCCAGTAAACATTATTGCTCCATTTGTTAACGTATCTAAAAATGGATCTACTTCTGTAGATTTGTACGTAGAGCACGAAGGTAAAAAGCAAGTAGTTTACGGTAACTTAAGAATTACCAATAATGACGGTTCTGACAACAAAATCGGAGCTAAAGTTTTTAACCAACTAGTAATTGTTTCTGGTGTAGAAGAAGTTAGCGATCCAGTAGAAGCAGAATTGCCAATTGGTAAACAAGAAGCTATGGAAGACGTAGGAGTTCTTGAAGATCTTTCTGATTTAGACGTATTAATGCGTATTCAAATGGAATACAGCGTCTACAACGGCAACATCCAAGAGAAAAAAGTAATTCGTGGTTTCTTTAGAACTGAAGATAAAGCTTCTGCTGAAGAAATTGTTAATGAAGAAGGGTATGGTTCTCAATATGAGAAAGATGCTGCTTACTTCGATAATGTAACTTATAAAGATAATCTAGATGCAGACACTATTACTAAGTGGATTGCAGAAGGTCGTCCTAAAGGTACAGCAGGAGGTTCTTCAGCTTCTGCAACTCCAAAACCTTCTTTTGGTAAAAAGAAAACTTTTGGTAAAAGCTAAAAATAAAAAGCCCTTATTAATTTAAGGGCTTTATATTATACGTTTGTGGTTAAAGACTATAAACTTATAATATTATTTAACTACTATAACAGGAGTTGTATTAGGGAATCCTTCACCAGCAAGAACTACTCCTTCTTCATCTCCATTCAAGTACAGTATGAAATTAGCAAAATATCTTCCTTTTGGTACACTGTTTGGAATTTTAAATTTAACTACTTCATCATTAAACTCTATTTCTCCCGTATCTGTACTAAGAATGTTTTCTCCAATTACAATTTCTATTTTATCTACTTCTAATCTAGAAAAATTTATACATTCATTTTTTAAAGGAAAATTAACATTAGTAGTTGGTTTAAAAGTAGCTACTTCCCTATTTGATTTACCTCTGTAAGCTGTAAAATAATAGAAAGGGTATAAATAAAATTCAGTAGATAATATTTCAGGTAGGTGATCTACTACAGCATTTATATTTACACTAATATTTACAACAGTATTATTTTCTCCGTCAGAAGCAGTACAGTTAAAACTTAAAACAGAATTTTCAGCAGCTGTTGGAGCAATTAAAGTTCTTATAGCACTAGTAGAAGAATCTTCCCATTCTATAGTTACACTATCTCCATCTACGTCATAACTAAAAGCAGTTAAAATTATTTCTTCCCCTGCTTCATAAGTAGATTTATTTGAAAGCAGTATTAAATTAGGAGCGTTGTCAGGAAGCACTAAAGCATTAACGTTTACTGTAATGCTTCTAGTAACAGAATCTCTTCCATCACTAATAGTACAACTACGAGTAATAGTAGATGCACTAGATCCTGTAGGAGCTACAAAAGCAAGTATTTGACCAATTTCTCCTGTTGACCAAGTGTATGTCAATGTAGTGTTTGCATCTACATCAGAACCAGTAGCTGTTAATATAATAACCTCACCAGCTTCATAAACACTTTTGTTAGAAGAAACAGATATAATTGGTGGAGTATTGGGAGTTACTGCTAACCCCCATTCTCCTAATACTCCCCAAAAACCTAATTTCATGATGTTGTACCTCTATTTAATCCACCATCATTAACGCCAATAGCATAGTACTCAACTTCTGTTCCTGAAGGTATTTCTTCTAACAATTGAGTAGCACTACTATTTGCCCACGTAACGTTACCGCTAAATATGACTTGATTAGTTGATACGTTTATTACACGAGTAATATACTGATTATCAGGTATACCTGTTAATGTCATATTAATACTTGATTGAACAATTGCAGATGCAACATTTACTGTTATTACTAAAGGTTCAGCAGCATTACCTGCTGCATCTGAGTAGTTAGCAGTAATTGTATATGTTCCTTCTATTGACGTATCTACACTAGCAACTACTTGACCATTACGTCTAATTACAGGCGTTATTGCTGCAGTAGTGCCGTTATCAGTACGTGATATAGTAGGTAATGTAAAATTAGCACCGTTTGTTAAATTGTAAGTTGTTGTAGCTGGTACTGCTGATAACGTAGGTATACTAGTATCAGGAACAGCTTCGTAATTAACTGTTATATTTATAGGGACAGCTAAGTTAGTTCCATCAGTGTACGTGTATGTGTAAACAACACTACCTACGCCTTGACCGTTTCTGTTATCTGTAACAGTAGGTGTTACTGTTGCTGTTACAGGGTCGTCGTTTACATCCGTATCAGTGACCGTAACTGTTGGAAGTGTAAAATTATCACCTACAGTTAAATTATAAACGGTTGTTGATGGTACTAAAGTTAAAACAGGTATAGTGCTATCTACTAGTGCAGGAAAGTTTATAGTCCAATCTTCGTATCTTCCTGTATCTACATCCCATACTTTTCCTGATGCAGTCAAACCATCAGATTTAATTATTAAGTCAGGTCCAATAGTAGTACCATCTTTTGTTTCGTATAAAACTTGTGAACCGTCAGAATAAGCACCTTCTGTACGTCCTTCAGCTATTGATCCTTTAGTAGTTACGCATCCTACAACGTCAATTACTGCCCATCCCGCTTTAGGGTTACGAGTGATATTAATAACCGCTGTTTCAGTACCGTCAGTTGCTTCTATCTCATTTTGATACGTAGCGCTAGAGAAAGGCAAACCAACTGTGCCGCTAGTCAGTGCGGTAACGTCCATTAAATTAGCTGTGTAGCTGTCACCTGTGCCGCTTAGATTGGTCAGTGCAAATCTATCATTGCCAACTTTAAGATTAACGTCTGTTACGTTGCCGCTAAAATCTGAGGTGGTAATCGATACGTCTGCTTGACCGTCTGTGATTATGTTGTCAGTGTCTACGTCTGTTATTGATGCGACTACCGGAGCGTCATTATATAGCGCCCACTGAGTACCGTCATTAGGTGTGTTCGTCAGCGTACCATTATTAGTTCCAACTAAATCAGTCCAAGCTAAACCAGTACCAGCAGTTTCATTTTTCCACCTATGTAGAACAACGTCATTTACTCCGTATTCTATTAACCTAGTAACGCTCTGTATTCCGGCATTTCCGTTTCTATCAGATAATAACTCATCAAAACCACCTAGAGTTTCATTTGTAAGACCTGTAAAGGGTATAGTTTCACTGCCAATCGCACTACTTAGCGTGGCTTCTCCGTTCACAGTGTCAAACGTTAAGGTAAAATCAGTTAGTACTTCTATGCCAAGAATAGGAAAAACGTCAGTAGAGAATGTAAGGCTTTGATTTCCGTTTGCAGAGTTAAGCGTTCTAATTCCTATTCTAATCCCCGCAGGATCTACTTCTGTTATTAACCTAGTGCCACCGTTATTAGGGTCAAAAAGTGTCTTTGAAGGCGCTGCGGAAAATTGTCCTGCAAACCTTATAAACCATGTGCCTGTTGCTGGAGGTGTAATTAAGCTACCAAGTTTAACGTAATCATCTACACCGTCTGTGACTACCGCCCATGAATCAGCCATTAGTTAGCTCCTATTGTATAAAAGTTACCAAGATATAAACCTTGTTGCGAACCACTTACACCACCCACTAGTGCAGGCGAACTACTCTGTAAAGTGAAATCACCGTTAACCGCATCGACAAACACAGGATTCCCAGTAACTGCGTTTTGTTCGTAAGGGTATGCTCCTTGAAGTTGCGAAAGTGTAAGCTTGCCCGGATTTACTAATTCAAACGCGGGTTGTGTATTGAGTACATTGTTTTGATAGAAGTTATAATCAACAAAATTAGGTAAGTCATCACCTCTGTCTATCCGCCACGCCTCCTCTGATTCATGGAATATATTATTGAACATTATTAAACCACCATACCCAGATGATGCTACTCGAACATGATATACATTAGAAAAGCTATAATCATAAAGTACGTTATTAGATATTTGCGTTTTCGTTGCTACAAAAGATGTAGAGCTTTGTGTTAACTGTATGGGAGTTGAGTGGAACGTTTCATTTGTAGAAGCTAGGATATTATTAGAAATAATATGAAAGTCCATCAATGGGCTTGCACCTTGTGTACTGACGAGTATTTGCCCACTATTCAGAATATTAAACCGAACACATATACCCACGCCAACACCGCTTTTGTACCCTTCCTTTTCGTAAAGCCCACCCGCTGTGCTAGACAGTGTGTTGCGTTGAACTGAGCAAAAGCCAGTGCCATAAGTTTGAAATGCATGTAAATTTGGGTCGGTTTTTAGCGCGTATGTAGTATTAGTAATATTACAACACCACATTTTAAGGTGGTCTGCTTGCTCACTATACCAAACTGCTGACGTAGAGTTAGCGCCAGATAAAAGCCCGTCCACGCTAGCCCTCTCAATAGTAAAGTGCTCTACAGGCTCTGTACCGCCAAAAAGTTTTTTCCCACGTAAGCGTAAAATGTAAACAACGCCTGCATTAACATCACCTGCGCTATTATCTAGATTGGTGAAATTTAGACCTTTCAAAGTAATGTATCTAACTGCGCCTGTACTGCTTGAGCTGCCGTCGCAGGCAAACCCTGCTGTATCGGTTTGACCACCACCATCAACACCTCCTACAAAGCCCGGCCAGTTGCGTATGACTAGCCTTTGTGCCTCACTGGCTCTACCTTCAAATGTACTTTTCATAGCTAAATGCTTTACATAAACTGACATCGCAATAGTGTCAGTAGTATCAGGTACTAACATCCCTTTAATATAAATATACCGGTCTGTGACTAATAAAGCATCCCTAGCAGAATACCAATTATTATAAGGACTAGCTTGCGTACCTGTGCCGTTAGTAGCCGCATCTGCATCAATAAATATAGCGTTACTAGTCGCAATCGTATCATCGTCAATAATGCCATAAGCAACGGTATGTTCTCCATGATGCAGAGCCGCACCGCCTGTGGGGTTTGATAGCAGTACATAAATCCTGTGGTCTCCGGCAGGCTTACTTGTAACAGGCACTTGAAACGATAAAACGTCGAGCGAGTGATTAGCCCAAGACAACGAGCCTGTCGCTAATTGCGCACCATCTGCACTGTCGTAAGCAGTCCATGTGCAGCCTACTGCTCCCTGAGAACCGTGTGTACGAGTCACATAAAAGTTATGTGTACCGACTGTTTCCAACTCTGAATAGTCAATAAAGAAACCTAGTCTACCCGCAGTTGTTAAACTAAGACTCATTGATATTGCAGAAACTGCTGAAGCTCTAGGTCCGTCTGTATAATCACCATCACTTCTAGGACTATTAGGGTGAATAAACCAATCAGTAGCGTCTATTGTTCTTCTAGGTATTAAAGAAGGAGTATAAGTGACTGTAATAGTTAATGGAGTTGCAGAGTTACCTGCCGCATCACTATAATTATAGGTATAAGTATCAACTGCGTCACCTGCACCGTTAGTAGTTCTTACTGGTGTTGGTGTTGCTACTGTATCTGTAACGCCATTATCAGTCCAAGATACTACTGGCGGTGTAAAGCTATCACCTACCGTTAACGAATAGTTCGTTGCTGCGGGGTTAGCTGTGAGTACTGGTGTGGTTGTGTCAACATCAACATACGTGAAATCAGCAACTTCCCACTCACCAGAAGTAACGTTCCAAGCTTTAAAATCAAACTCATCTAAATCTGATTCAATAAGTCCGTCAGGAGTAATTATAGTGCTACCAGCAGGGCTAAACAAAAACTGAGAGGTATCAGCCATCGCACCGCCAACTCTACCATTAAATGCATACCCTTTAGTGGCAAGGGCGTTAATCGTGTCTACCACAACAAAACCCGCCTTTGGGTTTAGCGTAATTGGCGTTGCTGATGATTCTGTGGCGTTAGTTGCAACGAACTCAACATCGTGATTTATACTTGTAAAAGGAATGCCATTTGTATCAACCGTTAAGGCTTCTATATCAGGTAAATTTACAGTGTAGTTTGTACCTGAACCCGTTAATCCACTAAGTGAAATCGTATTACTGCCAACTCTTAAACTGGCAGATGTAACGTCACTTAAAAAATCAGTTACTTCAAACGCTACGTTTTGTTGACCGTCTACTAAAGCAACTCCTCCATTTACTTGCACTATTAAAGGTACAACAGTAAATCCACTTGCTTCAAAATTAGTAACAAAGTTACTAACACTAGGAGCATTACTGAAATAAATAGCTGGTACACCTTCTGCATATGTCGAATCTGTCTGCGGGTTGCCTACTCTTACTCCGTTTATTAACGCAAATAGGTTGCTTCCAGAAATCTCAAGTTTAAGTTTAAGAGGTACTACGCTAGCTGGAGTATAGTAAGATACTCCAATTCGGGTTTTTACTCCTTCATCAAACCTGTAGAAAAATATACTATCTAAGTTGCCGCTTCCTATTACGTACTCTGCAACGTATCCGTTTCCGTCCGCATCAAAACGAACACCTACACCGTTTCTTTCTACTCTTGCATCAGGGGTAAAAGTAATCTCCCCTGATTGGTCTGCTTTAAAGTTCTGTCCTATCAGTGCGCTGATACCGCTACTAACACTAAAAACACTATTGTTTGATAAGTTAAAAGCAGCGCCTTCTACACTCTGCCAAGGGAATGCAAGAGGGCTTTCGTTTTCTCTAGTAAAATCATCTGAAAATGTAGCACTAGAAGCATTAGTATCCAGTATATCTAAATGTACTATTTGAGAAGTACCCCCAGATGTCCCATCACCTAATCTGATAGCTAGTCTATTACCACTAGCTATCGTTACATTTACTGCAACATTATTGATAAACCAATCTTCAGTATTAGACCTAACTACTCCAGTAGCGTCTGCAAAAGAACTTCCCGAAGTGTCCAAGTTTTCTGCAACTACTGCTAACACACTCTGTACTACGTTAGAGCTATTAACCTCAACTATTGATACATAGTTATTAGCACTACCAAAAGAACCTTCTCCGATTGCTAATCTGACATCAAAGTTACCTGCACCAGTATCTACTACAAACAAATTTGCTTCATCGTTCCTAGCTTCGTGTGTACCTGCAAATCTAGGGTCGCTGTTGTTTCTATCTAATGCACTAACTGTGCCAGTACTAACCCAACCAAAAGTGATTT
>Ga0307980_1001005_pt1 | contig 11906 bp, 10 predicted proteins | sample OrgLakmetage1060_FD_201817 | JGI IMG/M metagenome (GOLD analysis project Ga0307980, IMG submission 201817) | Saline water microbial communities from Organic Lake, Antarctica - #1060 | ecosystem: Environmental > Aquatic > Non-marine Saline and Alkaline > Saline | place: Antarctica: Organic Lake... | reverse complement strand
GTGGCCGGATCATAACGCAGCAGCCGGCCATGGGGTCGCATTTCCATCAGGTCCAGGATGTAGTCCGGCTGGTTAAAGCGGGAGCTGGCATCGGTAAAATAGATGCGGCCATCCGGGGCAACATCCACATCGTCGGTAAAACCGAACGGCAGGCCTTCCGCCTCACGCGTGAGCACGGTGACCGTCTTGTCCGGCGAGACGGACAGCAGCCCTTTCCAGGCGTCCGCCACAATCAGGTTGCCCTTGCGATCAAACACCAGGCCAAGGGGTCGCCCCTCGGTCTGAACCCAGTTTTCCACCCGGCCATCCGGCCATACCCGCACAATCCAGCCATCCTGGGTACCGGTATAAAGCACGCCGTTGGCATCAACGGTGGTGTCTTCCGGCCCGTAAATCTGGCCCTTAGCCAGCAGATCAGCCGTTTTCAGCTGCTCGTTGGGGCTGAGCAGCCCAGTCATGGGCTCAGGTTTCGGAGCCTGCCAGGCAACACTGTCAATGGGGGATTCGGCCATTAAAAAACCGCCCACAAGGACGAATGCGACCAGCAGTATGCCCAAAAACCACTTCATGATGTGTTCCTGCCTTGTCCGTTGAGTCGCCTAACCTTATCAGACACCTGAAGTCTGTCCACTAACAGATATCCACCAACCGATATCTACCAGCCGATGCCCAACAACCGAAAGGGTTATGGCCTAATCCGTCAGAAAACGTTGGCACAGTGCCACAAAGGTGTCTGGCTTTTCGGCGTGCAGCCAGTGGCCGGTGCCTTCAATGATTCGCAGGTCGGCGTTGGGGAACAGCCGCGTAATGGTGTCCCGGTGCTTGGTCTGGATGTAGGCTGAATCGGCGCCCTTAATAAACAGTACCGGGCCCTCGTAAGGCCCGTCGCCTTCCGGAGCGGCAGACAGATCGGCGTAGCTGCGGTCGATCACCGGCAGATTGAACCGCCAACGATAGCGGGCACCGGAATCGACTTTTTCTTCAGAAGGAACCGGCGTCAGATTCTTCAGCAGAAACTGCCTGACACCAGCTTCTTCCACATGCTCTGAAAGCGCCCGGTCGGCATCCTGCCGGGATCTGAGTGCGCCTGTATCAACGGCCCTCAGGCCTTCCAGAACATGATCGTGACGAGGCGAATAGGTGACCGGCGCTATATCCGCCACGATGATTCCGGCAATGCGGCCCGGTGCCTTGAGGGCCAGCTGCATGGCCACTTTGCCGCCCATCGAATGGCCCAGCACCGTAGCTTTCGCAAGGCCCTGTGCGTCCATATAGGACAGTACGTCTTCGGCCATCTCCGGGTAGGTCATGGTATCTACATGAGGGGATTTACCATGGTTACGCTGGTCCAGCCCGTGAATCTGCCACTTATCCTGAAGCCCACGGGCAATCACGCCCAGATTATCCAGCGAACCCAACAGCCCGTGCAGCAGGATGACCGGATGGCCTTCGCCACTGATTCCGCCACTTATTTGATGATGAAGCTCGACACTCATGAACACATTCTCCAGCCGGGAAAAACAATCAGACACAAAAAAGCCGGGCGAACCCGGCTGATAAAATGTCAGGTAAAACGATGATCAGCAATAGTAGATGCTGTTCAGGTACTCTGCCAGAGCGACAATGTTCGAACGTTCCTGCTCGTTGTGAGGGACAAAAATCTCCAGTTCCATAAAACACCTCCTGATGAACGAAACCCGATTGCTTCCTTCTATGACTACAATGCTATCTTTAGGAGTACCAAGGACGATTGACAGGCTGTTCCATTCACTTGACAGTTTGTGACACCCAAAATGACATCTTCTTCATCAACCCCAAAGGTCATTGTGAGCGACGAGCACGCCAATTCCAGCACATCACCAATGATCGCTGCCTCTAGTACCCTGGCACTGGTGCATTACCTCAAGTGCCAGGGCGTTCTGGACCCCAAAGCCGTGGAACAGATTACCGGCCACCCCCAGGAAGCGCTGACCGACCCGGACCTGCGAATTCCCGCCGACCAGCATTACCACCTGTGGGAATACGCTGAAACCGTCACCGGTGATCCGGCTGTCGGCCTCCACGTGGGGCAAATGGTGGATCCTGACCGGATGGGTCTGGTGGCCCATGTGTTCTTCAACTGCGACACATTGGGCGAGGCCGTTACCCAGTACGCCAGGCTGCACCGGCTGATCAACGAATCCGTCAGGCTCAGTTTTGAACAGACCGGTGATCAGGCCATTCTGACCTGGCAGGCGGATTCTCCGGGCCACTACTGCCGCCAGGATATGGATCGAACCATTGCGTCGATGCTGTGTCGCACCCGGCATTTTATTCATCCGACGATCATTGCCGAATGGGTAGAAATCGCCCATGTAAAACCCGGCTATGCCCGGGAATACCGGGACCTGTTCGGCGGGACGGTGCGTTTCGGTTGCGAGCGAACCCGGGTTGCGTTTGACCGCCGCCACCTGGCTGACCCCATCCCCCATCGCAACCCTTATGTGTACTCGGCGGTTCTCAAACAGGTGAATACTCTGCTGTCACTGCTCCAGAGTCGTCGAACCTTCGGCCGCAAGATCCGTCGACTGATTTCCCAGCAGATGTCCACGGAGCGCATCGACGCCGACACCCTGGCCAGACAATGCCACATGAGCCGCCAGACCCTGTACCGGCGCCTAAAAAAGGAAGGTCTGGGCTTCCACGAGCTTGTGGAAGAGGTGCGTAAGGATAAAGCCATGCGCTACGTCGCCTCCGACCATTACGCGCTGGGTGAAATCGCTTTTCTGCTGGGTTTTTCCGAGCTCAGTGCTTTCAGCCGTGCTTTCAAGCGCTGGACTGGTATTGCCCCAGCTCAGTACCGGAACCGCAACCAACATCTGGCTGATCAGGGCGGGGACACCGAATCATGAACACACCAGACCCCTCCTGGATCGTCTACGGGCTTGTTGCCCTCTACATCCTTGCGGGAGCCTGTATTTATCGGATACTGCTCAGCTATCGCACAGCGCAGGGTGCCATCGCCTGGATACTGGCGCTGATTGGCCTGCCCTACCTGGCAGTGCCCTGGTTTCTACTGTTCGGGCGTAACCGGTTTGGCGGCTATCTGAAGACTAAGCGGCCTGAAAAAAAGAAACTTGCCGGTGCACTCAGCCAGTTCGAGCAGCAGAGCAATGTAATCGACTGTCCGGGCCAGGCCGAAGCCAGTGACGAACTTCAGGTTCTGTGCAAGCTGGGCCGCCAGCCCTTTACCTGCGGCAACCACTGTGACCTGCTGAAAGATGGCGCGGCCACGTTTGAAGCCCTGTTCGAGGCCATGGAAAACGCCCGACATTACCTCCTGCTGGAGTTCTATATTGTGCGCTCGGATAAAGTCGGCCAGCGCATCAAGTCGATCCTGAAACGCAAGCTGGCGCAGGGTGTCCAGGTCTGGTTCCTTTACGACGACATCGGCAGTGTCTGGCTGCCACGGAAATACCTGAAAGAGCTGTCTGCCGCAGGCGCACACGTTGCCTCTTTCGGAGACGGCAACCTTCGCCGTATGCGGCTCCAGGTCAACTTCAGGAATCATCGCAAACTACTGGTATGCGATGGTGAGGTGGGGTTTGTCGGCGGCATCAATCTGGGGGACGAATACCTGGCCGCCGGTGACGAAGAACCCTGGCGGGACACCCACTGCCGCATCCGCGGGCCGGCGACTCAGGGCCTGCAATTAGCCTGGCTGGAAGACTGGAACTGGGCCAGCGATGAAATCCCGGATCTTAACTGGCTCCCGTCAACTTTCCCTGACGGCGATGAAGAAGTGCTGATTCTCCCCATGGGGCCTGCCGATACCTTCGAAACCGGCACACTCTTTTTCCTCAACTGCATCAACAATGCCCGCAGCCGGATCTGGATCGCCTCACCTTACTTCGTCCCGGATTTCCAGATTCTCAACGCGCTGCAACTCGCTGCCCTGCGAGGGGTGGATGTTCGCATTATCATCCCGGAAAAATCGGACAGCTGGCTGATCGGCCTGGCCGCCTACTCCTACCTGGTTCAGGCGTCCCGGGCGGGCATTGCCATTTACCGTTACCAACCCGGCTTCATGCACCAGAAGACGGTACTGGTGGATAGCCGCTATGCCGCAGTGGGCACGGCCAATCTCGACAACCGCTCCATGCGGCTGAACTTCGAGATTATGGCCATCAATACGTCCAAAGCATTTGTCGACCGGATGGAGCAAATGCTGACCACGGACCTGGAACGCTGTCGCCTGATGACAGAAAGCGACTACCAGGACCGCTCCATTGCCTTCCGCCTGGCCTGCCGCGCCATTCGCCTGATGGGACCGTTGCTTTAAAGCCATAATGTCTCATTACCGGCGGGGCCTTCGTTTTCCAGAGCGGGGTAATGTGAGAGTATTCAGCCACCAGCAACTAACTGTGCGGTAACAATCGATAAAAATGACACTATTCAAACCCCGTGAAACCCTGACCGAGCAGGTGGCGCGCCATATCGAAAACCGGATTGCCTTTGGCCAGTTACGGTCGGGCGAACGCATTTATGAAAGCGCCATGGCAAAACAGATGGATGTCAGCCATGGCTCCATCCGTGAAGGGCTGCTGCTGCTGGAGAAACGCCACCTGGTCCAGAATGTGCCCCGCAAAGGCGCGTTCGTCACGCCGCTGGACGAGTTTTTTGTCCGCAGTCTCTATGAAGTCCTGCAACTTTACCTGACCCACACCGGTCGCAAACTGGTACGCCAGTGGCAACAGGCCGACATGGACAAACTGGAAAGCCTGTACCAACGCATGAAAGACAGCCACGACAGGAACGACCTGATGGTGTTTCTGGAACTGGGCATTGAATATACCCAGGCGTCACTCACCTACGCCGACAACTACTTTATTGTTTCCGCGATTCAGGACCTCTGGCCATCGGCGAAGCGTTGCGCCTTTGTAGCCTTTCAGAGCGGCGGCAACCAGGTACTGGAAGATAATCTGGAGCACGTTCGCGAATCCATTGACGCCATCCGCGATCGGGATGAAGAGCGAATGACGGAGATTCTGGCGGGTTATGCCAGGCAGCAATGCCATCAGGTTCTGCTGGCCATTGGCACCACCCCTGCAACCGCCTGACCCTGTTCAGTTCAACAGCCGGGTAAGCGTCAGTCGAACAGCTGGGTAAATGAGAAGCCGACATTGAGATAGGCGCTCCAGTCGTCTTCGTTATTATAGGCGGTGGAGAACTGCACCGCGCCGGTACTCGGCGCCCAGAGCATTCAGCTCGGTCATTCGCAACGAGGCCGCCAGGTTGAAATCGGTCTTGTTCTCGAAGTTATCTTCATAGTTCAGCCCGAAAGACAGATAGTACCCAGATCTAACGTATAACACTCCCGTCGACAGCGCATTAAAACCCTTGCCTGTCAGCGCTCATCCTTTACGGCCTGATCCGTCGTCCTGATCCGCCAGTGACAGGTGGGAGACGTCGGGGGCTGCCGGTGGGGGAGATTCCCGGGATTCCACAAGTACGGTGCCCGGGGGCGCGAGAGTCCACTCGTCCAGATGCTCGAACATGGGCGCGTCAGCCTCTTTGTGTTCGACCAGGGTGATGCCCACCGGGTCCAGTGTCAGGCTGGAACCGGACAGAATGCTGTCCACTTTTTCGCCGGCCAGGTTCGGCCTGTCCCCTGGCTCTGCTTTCACAGAACCCGTCGACTGGGAAGGTGCTTTGGGAGCCGGTGGCGGCTTTTGCTCCGCTGGGGGCTGTTTGGGCGCTGATGGCTCTTTCGACGCATCCGTGCCTTCCATGGGTTCGACATAGGCAACCATGCCGTGCTTTTGCAGAACACCCCGGTATTTTTCGGCCTGAACTTCCTCCAGCCGATTGCGAATTACCACGGGCTGGCCGCTGAACATTTTGGTAATCTGATCAGCATTGGCCTTGAACAGGGTTTTGGCGCTGTTTCGGGCCGCTTCCGGATCGGTACCGGGTGTGCATTCACCTTTGAAAACCAGTTGGAACATGATCCTACCTCTGAACTCGCCTCAATATCTTCATCATAGTTGAAACCCTGGACCTACGGGAACCTTGATCCGAGGTCAGCGGGCTTTGGCAAAGTGTGAACAATTGCAAAATGTGACCAATTTCTAAACACATTTATTGCCAGTCTGCAATAATGAACGGTAACCTTTACTTACAAGGCGTTACCAGATTCATCTATCTGACTGAACTTCGGGACCTCACGACAAACATGATTGCTATAACACCCAACCGTCTGATCACTGCCCTGATCCTTCCCCTGTTACTCAATGTGGGGTCGGCCACGGCTGGCAATCTGGATCTGCTGCTCAGCGGGCTGTTTCCGACGCATCAGGCGACCTATATCGGCTATCAGAGCGTCGAGCGGGAAATCATCCCGGTGACGTCGGCCATCGAGCGAAAATATCTTATCGTGGATTTTCGCTTCAACAGCGAACCAGGCACTGAACAGCTTCAGGCCAGCGTCCACAAGGTATGCACGGCCATGCTCAAGGATCGCGAGCTGATCCGCGACTTGTCGGACCAGGGCTACGACATGGTATCGGTAGCTTTCGACCGGAGATCCCAGTTCGATTGCCTGTAAGTCTGCCTATTCCTCCCGGCCCAGCAATCGGGGAAATGCCGCCAGCGCACTGTTCACCGCATCCAGGTTAAACGCGTCTACGTCCGCCAGCAGTTTTTCACCATAGCGTGTCACGGAAGATGAACACAGGCGCTGACCCCACTCGATCACCCGACAGGCAAAGTCTCGCATTTGCTCCGGATCGCCGCTTGCTCTGACTGACTGCCACTCGTCACCAAAATCCCGCTCCAGTTGTCCCCGAAGCCAGCCTCGCTCCTGCATGCTCAGAGTCTGGGCCAGCAGGCGATCGGATTCCTGCGGCGGCCCCTCTTCCTCGGCATCTTCGCTCGTCACTTCCACGTCCGGCAGGAGCACCGTGAAGGTAGACCCGACACCCGGCTCACTCTCGACGTCCAGTTCGCCGCCCATCATTCGGACCAGCTTGCGACTGATGGCCAGGCCCAGGCCGGTGCCACCGTATCGGCGGCTGCTCTGACCTTCCTGTTGCTCAAAGGCGTCGAATATCTGTTGCTGCTGATCTTCAGGGATACCAATACCCGTGTCCTGAACGGTGACCACAAGCTGTGACCTGACTGTTCGCTCCGTTTCGTCGTCAGCATCGTCGCTGGCCAGAGGCGTCACCGTTGCCCGCACCGTTACCCCGCCCTCATGGGTAAACTTTATGGCGTTGCCCACCAGATTGAACAGAACCTGGCGCAAGCGGGTTTCGTCAAGTCTCATGGCGGCAGGCATTCCGGAGTCCACACTGACCTCCAGAGAAATACTCTGCTCGGTCGCCCTCAGGTCAAAGATGTGGCGCACATCACTAAGCAGCCGACGCATGGAAACCGCGGAATAATCCAGCCGCATCTTGCCCGCTTCGATTCTCGACAGGTCGAGAATATCGTTAATCAGCATCAGCAGGCTGCGGCTGCCAGCACGAATGGCGTTCAGGTAGTTTCTTTGCTGCGGATCCCTGACGGTATTGCTCAGCAGGTCGCTGTAACCGATCACCGCGTTCATCGGTGTGCGGATTTCGTGGGACATATTGGCCAGAAATTCACTCTTCGACCGGCTGGCCGCCTCGGCCTGACGGGCCAGGCGCTCAGCGTCCTGCTTGGCGGATCTCAGCGCATCTTCACTACGCCGCAGTGCGTTCTCAGAACGGATACGTTCATCCACTTCGCGGGACAGCTTCCGGTTCCAGTAAAGGAAGATCAGCACCACCACCACGGCAATCAGCACAATGCGCCGGACCACGGTGTAATCCGTCTCCTGCTCGATATCCAAGTGAATCCAGCGATTGTAGATGGACTCGGTTTCGTTGGAATCCAGACTGCCCAGTGCCTTGTTCAGAATGCCCAGCAGCTCGGGCTGATCTTTGCTGACCGCGAACCGGAGCTCATACTGGTAGGGGGTGATACTGGTGATACGAAGATTGGACAGGCCCAGCCGGGCCACGGTGTAACTGACCGCCGGAATCTGGGTGACCATGGCATCCAGGTCACCATTGGACAGCGCCAGCAGGCCTTTCTCAACGGAACTGACAGGATATAGATTCAGGTCCGGATGGTTGATCAGCAGGTAGTCGTGCCCCGCCTGACGATTTACAACGCCCACCCGTTCGTCCCGCAACTCCCGCAGTTCGCCGATAAAACGGCCATCCTCACGGATTGCCAGCGCGATCGGTACCGTCAGATAGGCACGGCTGAACAGAAAACTCTGTTCCAGCTGCGGCGTCCGGGTTACCGCGGGCAGTATGTCTACCTTCCCCTGATTGAGCTGATCTTCCGGGACCTCCCCGGCTGCCAGCATTCGACGATTGAACCGCACAGATAACTGCTGTTCCAGGCGGGTAACCAGATCCGCAACCAGCCCCTTGGTTTCGCCATCCTGAGAAAACTCGAACGGCGGCCAGTCCTGCCGGAAGGCAACCGTCAGACCAGGATTTTCCCTGAGAAATTCCGCCTCATCATCCGAAAGCCGCATGGTGCCGTCAGCCGTTTCCGGAACGTTGGACTGAAGCCAGGGTTGGCGTATGTCCCGGTGCTCACTGTGGCTGATCGCCAGCACCGCCTGATTCAGCGTGCGAAAAACACGGTCCCGGCCGGGAGCGACTTCAAGCACCACATCAACAGAATGCTGATTCATCAGCCGCGCGAGCCGCACCCCGCTCACCATGGCCGAACGCAGGTAATCAGACACCACAGCGACCGGCCCCAGGAAGGCATCCGCCTGCCCCGAGAGCAGCATGCTGACCGCTTCACTCAGGCTGTCAACCGGTACCGGGGTAAAGCTCTGCACCGGGTCCAGCAGAGCATATTGATTGGCGTCGCGAGCCACCAGCGCGACACGGGTGCTTTCAAGGTCGGCCAGTTCACGAATTCCGACATTACCCGTGGCCACAAACAGGCCGTAGGTGAGCGACATAATCGGCGAGGAAATCAACTGCTCGCCAGAGTCCTGCTGGCGGGCCGGGCGGGTATTGAGCCTGGCATCGATCACCCCGTCAGCCAGCCACTGATCCAACTGTGCCTCGTTTCCGGTGATCTGTTCGATAGGCAGGTCAAGTTTTGCGGATACGATGTTCAGATAATCAATGAATACACCCGCCAGCCTGCCTTCTCCGGTATCAAATACCAGAGGAACCTGATCACTACGGACACCGACGCGAAACGATTTCTGAGCACCCAGCCACTCAAGGTCATCACGGCCCAGCAACGGCGCAGGCGCAGACTGAGGCGGCTCTGCTACGAGCCGAACCGGCAGCAGCAAACAGGCCAGACACAACAGAAGATGCAACGCCGCCTTCACTGGATATCCTCATGAGTTAGACTAGAGTTCAGAAAACCATACCGGTTAAATCCATCGAATGCATTCAGGAGCGCCTTACTCATATGGATACCAGCAAACACACGCTGACCGCCCTTTTCGATCAGCTTGGCATGCCATCAGATCAGGCCAGCATCGACCGTTTTATTGAACGGCATTCGCCGGTCCCCGCCGAGATTGCCCTGCAGGATGCGCCCTTCTGGTCCGACAGCCAGTCTCACTTTCTGGAAGAGGGCCTGGAAGACGATTCTGACTGGGCCGAGGTCATCGACGAACTGGATGCTCAGATGCGTCATTAACACTGACACAGACCTGATCGCGGCCAGCGTCTTTGGCTTGATAAAGGGACCTGTCAGCGCGGTCAAAAACACTGTCGGTTGCATCATTCGATTCAAACCTGGCAACTCCGGCTGAGAAAGTCACGGAAACCGGTTCCCCGCGAAAATGGAACGGCAGGGCCTTGATGTGGCAACGCAGCCCGTCGAGCACGTCTTTAGCAGTGTCTGCCGAAGTTTCCGGAAACAGCACCACAAACTCTTCGCCACCGAACCGGGCGATAAAATCGGTCTGGCGCAGCCGGTCCCCCAGGGCTTTCGCCACCAACTGCAGAACCCTGTCACCGGCCTTGTGGCCATAGGAATCGTTCACCCGCTTGAACAGATCAATATCCAGTACCGCCAGGCTCAGCGGGTTGCCATAACGACGCCAGCGCTGGAACTCGAGGTCCAGGCGTTCCTGCCAGGCTTCCCGGTTGGGTAGCTGGGTCAGCACATCGGTCATTGCCCGCTGACGCTGCTCACGAAGCTCGACCTTCACTTGTTCCGCGTGTGCTTCCATGGCCGCCATTTTTTCCTGCATGATATCCAGCTGCTCAGACAGGTAGAATTCCCGCTCGGACTCTTTGGTTCTGAACCGCCCCACCGACTCGCGAATGGACGCCAGATGGCCCGAAACTGAGGTCTTCAGCGCCTGAAAATCTTCGCTGGTTTCGACCTTCTGCCCGAAAGCATCCAGTTCCTGGCGGATCTCCATATCCAGTTCTGCAGAGGCATCCTGGCGTCCGGCCTGCGCACTTTCCTGTTCCGAAAAATACTTCTTGAGGGTGTCCAGGCGCTCATCCAGCCGGCGTAAAAACGCTTCGAACTCACGCTGGCTGCGGGTCACGGCACCAATCACCAGTTCGGCCACGCCGCTCAGCCCTTCCCGCAATTCACTCCAGTCATCACTGGCCAGCAGACGTTCCTGCAGCCGCCGCGCCCGCGCTTCTGACGCCGGTTCCAGAGCGACCTGCTCAAGCAGTTGCCCCAGAAGCTCGCCCACACGCCGGGCAATTCGCAGCCGCTGATCGGCCTCTTCTTCCACTGCCGGCTCCAGCTCAACCGATGAGCCTCCAGCTTCGGTGCCGGTTGCGACCGGAATCTGATCATCCCGGGAACGATCCTCACCCGAAGGCTTGCTGAAAATTTTGCCGAAAAATCCTTTCTGTGGCGGGTGTTGTGATTCCGGACCGGTGGCACCCAGACCAGCCTGCAGGGCGCCGGCAAAGTCGGTCAGCCATTCATTAAAAGAATTTTGAAGGGTTTCAGGCTTGCGAAGTCGCTTTTCCAGATCTTTCAGGCGATCTTTAACCGGTTGGAACACGCTATGAACGCGCAACTCTGACAGCAGTTTCTCGAGAATGGCCCGAAGCTGCCTGTCGGTATCTGACTTGTGCTCATCCAGCGCCGATACCTTACGATCAATACGGTCCTGCAGATCTTGCCAGGTGCCGGTGTCGAAGGCGCCATTGCGGACCTCTTCCCTGAGGCGCGTCAGCAGGCTGTCCAGTTCAGTACTCTGGCCTTCCGAGGCCAGGCTTGTGCGCACGAGCATACGCTGAAGCAGGTTTTTCTCGGTATCCCAGCGCGCCTCACTGGCTTCAGAGGTTTCAAGCTCCTTCAGGTATTTGTCTTTCCACGACGTATCCGATGACATCTTATTCTCTCGCTGTTCGGCAACCCTATTACCAACATTACGCCCGGTCAGGTTGTGGTGTCGTCTGATTTACGCTCCCGACGGGCCCGGGGATGGCTTTGATCATACACTTTAGCCAGGTGCTGAAAATCCAGGTGGGTATAGATCTGGGTGGTGCTGATATCCGCATGGCCCAGCAGTTCCTGAACTGCCCGCAGATCGCCACTGGATTCCAGCATATGGCTGGCGAAAGAGTGGCGCAGCAGATGCGGGTGCAATCGCTGGTCGGCGCCGTTTTTTACTCCCCATCGCCGCAGGCGCGACTGAATACTGCGGTTGCTGAGGCGCTCGCCCCGGCGGCTGACAAACAGCGCCGACTCACTCTCGGCCGCCAGCGCCGGACGGACCTCAAGCCACTGGGTCAGAGCCGCCAGCGCGCGTCGGCCCACAGGCAGGATCCGCTCTTTACTACCCTTACCCAACACCCGGACTTCACCGCCGCGACGGTCGATGGATTCCAGGTTGAGACCGGCCAGTTCCGACAGCCGCAGCCCGG
>Ga0307980_1001002_pt1 | contig 11911 bp, 7 predicted proteins | sample OrgLakmetage1060_FD_201817 | JGI IMG/M metagenome (GOLD analysis project Ga0307980, IMG submission 201817) | Saline water microbial communities from Organic Lake, Antarctica - #1060 | ecosystem: Environmental > Aquatic > Non-marine Saline and Alkaline > Saline | place: Antarctica: Organic Lake... | reverse complement strand
CAAGTGTTTCTTAATGTACGGCACGTCCGCCGTGTCATTCATGACTTCTAGCCGTACGGAGCCTCCAAAATACCAAGCCATTGGAGGGAGCCATTGTGGAATTACTTCAACGCCTTGACTGGCAAACTTTTTCAAAAGTTCGCTGTGCTGTTCATAGAAAACAGCCCTATCTGAATGAACCGCTGAGAAGCTGCCCACAACGGGGACACTCTTGCCCGTTAGGTCTTGCAGTCGTTTCGCAAACAGAGCCGTGCGATCGAGAATCTTGAGGCTTTGGCTTCTCTGCTCTTCGTTGGATGAAAACGGATCCATTAGCTGTCGGGAGTTTACGTAGTCAGGCAAATGAACGCTGTATCTGTGCTCCGAATTAATTATCGAGTAATCAATTTCAGCCAGCACCTCTTGAAAGGATAAGTGAAATTCAAATGACCCAATAGGAAACCGCTCTTGCATTCGCCCAAGATCATGTAATCGTACTGGCAACGCTAAGCCGATTTCTTTTGCTTTTTCGATTACATCCCCAGGCAGGGGCTTTGCCTTAAGAAAGGCTCTTTCTGTGAGAGCCGCGCCCGTTTCTAAGGTTACTTGCAGCTTTTCGCCTAGAACACCTTGTAGCTTTGACTTTCCGATGCCGACGTTCGGCGACCGGTATTCGAGATCGCATATTTGTATGGCTTTTCCTTTCACGAGTGTGTGTTTCGCGTAATAGGATCGGCCTAGATTTTGCTTGTTCAAAAGTTCGCCCTGATTGGGCGTGCGCTTTTCATTTCCTGCCATCAGGGCGGAGTGGTTTAGAGACAACAGCGACAGCTTCTTAAATTCGTCTGGAGTCGAGCTGGAGGAATGATCCAACCCTTCCGCACTTTTATCAAGAGTTATGTGCCGTTCAACAACTGAAGCCCCCAGCTGTATTGCCAGCAAGCAGACCTCCCAATTGTCATCATGGCTTGAATAACCGACTTCCCTGCCCCACTTTTTCAGAAGATGGGTTAGGTATCCCAATTGAGCATTATGTAGCGAGACTGGGTAGTTCGACACACAATGCAAAGGCGTCCAGCCGCCATCAGGCAAGGCACGAAGGGTGTTCTCGATTTCCGATTCATCATGGGCTCCAAGAGAGATGTATAGATGCTTACCCAGGCCAATCAAAGCCGAAATTAGCGATCTATTTAGCAGCTCTACCGAAGGGATCTTGAAAAAATCGAAGATTTCAATGTGGTTTGAAAAGTCCTCAATGTCCTTCTCATCGAAAAAGCTAATTCCACACTCAAGACCAAGTGCCTTCGCATGTCCCACAAGCCCAATTAGCTCACCTGGGGACAGGTAGCTCCTGTTGATTTCCTCCAATATTATTTCATCCCCAATCTCCCTAAAAGTTTCGGAGTATGCGTTGGTTAGATTTCTGTACTGAAACTTAATTGCATCCGCGCCCGCCTCAGACGCCGCGACTATTAGTTGTCGTGCCCTCAGTGCAGACCCGTCGTGATTAATTCCAATTTCCGCGATAATTTTCATCTAGACCTGTTTCGCTACTTGTCATGTCAGTGAATTGTTTCGAACAACTTTTCTTCGCGCAAGAGCGGAATACAAGCCAAGGATTCAAGTCTAGTCGCTTGTGCCCGTGTTGCAAAGGGACTGAGCCTATTTGCGGTTTTTTAGGGACTGAACATCTGTAATCACGATGCATTGTTAGCTGGACTATTGAACCGAGGCGAGGCGATCTAATCGATTGCCACCATCCACGGGGCTTACCCTGGATAGACAAAGGGTCTAATTTTCTACCACCCTGGCCCGATGCTCTGGGGTGGTATTCGAGAGACCTCCAGCACGTGTGCCTCCACCACCAAATCGAAATGCTATACCGCCCATTCGAGTACACCGAACCCTCAAACAAATTTGCGCCTAAGGGCAGCCCTGATCTTATAAAGTCGTGAGACTTTATTGAAGGGAGATAATCCGAATTTGCAAATCGCAACACCATAAATAATTAATCCATCTAGCGGTTCCTCGCTCATAAATAGGTATTTTGGAGCGGCTGTCCAGCCTCGTCAGCTCCCAGCTCTTCTCAACAAGTCAGATTATGGTATCCATCGTCACTCATCAAGAGTGGCCCAGTTTGTCAAGGAACGCGAGAGCATAAGCTGAGCTCCCTTCCAAAGGAAATTGTTCATCAAACAGGCCTCGGGCACGCTCGCAAGTTTTTGCCTCGGGCCATTAACCTGAAGTTGGCAAATACTGAGACAGGAAATTTTGGTAATGTGATGTCACCCTAGACGAATTAGAGAAATTTATGAAGATAGCCTTAATCACTGGCATTACTGGCCAAGATGGCTCGTACCTTGCAGAGCTCCTCCTCTCTAAGCGTTACGTCGTGCATGGGCTCATTAGAAGAAGCTCTACCTTCAACACCTCAAGAATCGACCACCTCTCTAAAGATCCTTACGGCAGCTCGGGGAAACTAATCCTTCACTATGGAGATATGACAGACGGCTCGAGGCTGGAGAGTCTTATTTCCGAAATAGCCCCCGACGAGATTTACAACTTGGCTGCGCAGTCGCATGTTCGAGTCTCATTCGATGAGCCAGTTTTTACCGGGGATGTAACAGGACTTGGAACAACTAAAATTCTGGAGGCAATTAGGCGGGCAAAAAAAAATGTCAAGTTCTACCAAGCGTCAAGTTCAGAGATGTTTGGTGATGCGACTGCTCCACAGTCTCTGGATACCCCTTTTAGTCCGCGTTCGCCTTACGCAGCCGCAAAGCTTTACTCTCATTGGGTCACAAAGAACTATCGGGAAGCATATGACATGTTTGCGGTGAGTGGGGTCCTGTTCAACCACGAGAGTCCAAGAAGAGGAGAGACATTTCTAACCAGAAAGGTCTCTCGAGCAGTGGCAAGAATCAGTGCCGGACTAGAGAATGAGCTTTTCCTTGGAAACCTAGAGGCAAAGCGAGACTGGGGCTATGCTCCAGACTATGTCGTGTCTATGTGGCGGATGCTTCAGCAGGATCGGCCGGTGGACCATGTTATTGGAACTGGAGAGTCTTCCTCGGTTTCTGGTTTTGTAGAGACCTGTTTTAGCCATGCGGGCCTAAACCACCTGGACTATGTGAAATTTGACCCTAGGTACCTCAGACCAACCGAAGTTGCGAATTTGCAGGCCAACAATGAGGAGTCGGCTTGGATTCTTGAAATGAATGACCTAGTAAGAGTTGGGCTACTGTCTCAAATAATGGTGGAGGAAGACATCAAAAAACTCCATGATCCAAATCACGTGGACAAGCCGGTAGGCAACCTGTGGCAAGAAGAAACGGAATAGCATTGTCTACTCCGGTAATGCGCAGTGGGACCTTGAGCCGCAATTTGGCTGATCAAAAGCCTCGTGCCCTCTTCTAATGGCCCAAATGTCAGTGGTCACTGACTTCCGAGCTTGTTCTGTAATTTTCCGACTGAGATTTTTGCACTTAAATGTCCCCATGCGGCCATTTGTCAAACTTGTCACTTCCTTGTAAGCATCCCCCACAAACTTAGAGGAGCTACTTGCGTTATCACTTCCAAGAATTTTTTAGGATGGTGTCTTTTTGGTCATCCAGGGCTTATGCCGAATTACTCTCTCTGCCAACCTTCCCTATTTAGGAGCTTAAGGGGACAGCTGTCCTATTCATTAAAGCAAACTTTGCCCGGGAGATCATTCCGCTCGAGGACTGGGTGACGGAGGGTGACACAAACACACAATCTGAGGGTGACAGAAGGATAACAATTAGCCTAGAGCTGTCCAACAGCATTTGTTGGCTTATGACGGTGGCTCCTAAAAGCCCAAAATATCGACAAGGAATTCTGGGAGTGAAAGAGAGTGGTATTGCCAACCTTCCAGCTTATTCCTCCAACCCCATTAGCTTCACCGCTTTGTCAAAGTCGGGCACTGATTTCTGCAGCGCAGCGAAAGACCCCTGAGCAATCACCCTTCCTTGGTCTAAGTAAATAACCTTGTCAGCAGTTTTGACTGTCGAGAGCCTGTGAGCGACCAGCACAATAGTCATGCCGCCACGAAGCGTGTCGAGTAGATGATTTACTACCGCTTCTGTTTGAGCATCCAAAGCGCTGGTCGCTTCGTCTAGAAATATGATCCCAGGCTTGCCATATAGAGATCTAGCCAGGCCAATCCTTTGGATTTCTCCACCCGAGAACTGCCCGGAATCCGGCTGGACCTCAATTTCCAGGGCATCTGGCTTAGAAAAATTACTCAATCCCGCGATTGCCAAGCAGGACGCCGCCTGAACCTTGTCGGTCTGGTCGTTTGAGACTAGTGACACATTTTCAGCCAAGGTCCCCGATACAAGATATGGCCGTTGAGGGACAATGCCAATGGCGCCCTGTCCTATATCTAAAAGAGTCCTGGGAGGCAGGCCGCCAAGGCTTATTAGTCCAGATTTGGGCTCCAGAATACCCGTCGCGAGCTCGAAACACGTGCTCTTACCGGCACCAGATGGGCCCACTATGGCTACTTTTTGACCAGGATCAACGACGAAAGTCACGTCTTGCAAAATTGGCTCATCTGGATTGAACTCGAATCCCACTCCTCGCATCTCGAGCCCAAGGGGCTTTCCTTTCAGAGGGGGAACATCAGAAAGATGCGATGCACCATCAAGATCCTCAAGCTTTTTTAGATGCTCAAACGCAAACTTGCCCCTGGCTGCACCGTCAGTCATTTGGTTCAGTGACCCCTGAAGCGGTATCAGGAGAGCAACGAGCCTGAGTCCCCCTGCCATAAAAATCCCAATGGTCACGGCCTGTGAGGAAAGATCGCTAAAAAAAAAGATAGAACCAAGAAAAACAAATATGCCAGTCACCAGAGATGTCTCTATTACGTATCTTGGGACGGAGTTCAGCGTAAAAGTTGCTGCGGCGCTAGAAGCGGACTTGAGGCGGCTTTTAGTAAAGCGCTCAATCCAATGGTCCAAAGTGCCTGCAGCTCTTACCTCTCGTCTTGTCACAAAGAGATCCCGGCTCACTGATAAAGAAGACTTGGAGCCTTCCATTCGCCTCAGGCCGTTTTTCCGAATTTTCCCCCTGACCACGCGGCCCAGTAACCATAACACCACAGAGAGGTAAATCAGGGTTACGGCAGTGGCGACTGGATTTACAATCAGGAAAACTAAAATTAGGCCAAAGAGTAGAGCAGTCTCGGTCATAACGGAAAGGCGAGCATTTATAAATAGCGTCAGCCCTTCGGCAGACGCCATGGCCCGATTCTGAAAGTCAGCTAGAGTGCTTTCTCTATCTCCTTGTGACGCTCCCCTGCCCGAGAAATAACTCCTGGCTAGCAAGGTGGAAAAATCTGTCTCGATTGATGCAACAAACATTGCGGTTTTCAGCTTTAACCAAATAGACAAACCGGACTTTAGAGTGAAAATTAGCACTGTGGCCAATGAAACGACCAAAACGCCGCGCTCATCCATATCAATGGCCCCTATGGACGGGAGGTCCACTCGGACCGGCAAGCTTGCTCCGGCAGCCTCTCCAAATACCACCGCTAAGAGCGCAACCCCTCCAAGCCCCAAGATGTCGAGAAGATTTACGCCTGTTCTGAACGCCACATACCAATAGAGCCTCCTGAGAGACTTATCTGGCAATATTCCTCGAAACGCACTGAGCTTAAGTGAACTTATTTTACTCATTCCTGAATTCTACGCGACTACGTTATTTTGGAATTGAAGAATACTTTGGTAAACACATAGGTCGAACGTTTCAGCTTTATGGTGCCCCCATTTATCCTGGTTGGAACGCCTTGCCCAACGACAAAGACCGCGAGGACATTGGAAAACCAAGCTAAGGGCGATGGTCCTCAGACTTCTTAGGGTCGCTGTGACAGAAATCTGGCTTTTATGATCGAATTGCGAGTTGGTTTTTTCGACGCACACCATGCTTGACTCGCGAACCGAAGCTAGAATCAGGCCATGCCTCCCAACCAATCTGACCCCCTGTCATTTGCTTCGGCTCTCTCCAACTTTGAAGCAATGGAGAGGGAGCTTGGCCTATCTTCCTGGCTTGTGCATGGGGTTTACGTGTGGAGACTGATTAGGGTTCCAGTCTTTCGAGCGTACCTTCAAGCTCAAGGGCTTGCGGGAATTGACCACCCTGATAAAGTTGCGACAAGCGAGTCTGGCCTAAAAACAGTATGGCATTTACTCGCACACACCTTATTTCGTAACCCCTTCCTTCTTCGGCCACGAAAAGTTGAGCGCGTTGTGATGCCGCATTCTCGAAAGCGTATGCACGAAGGCGAGCTCGTAGACCCAATCTCGATCAGAGCGTGGGCTGGGTGTTTGCGTGAAAGTAGCCTGATATTGGACTCGACATCAGCTAACGACAATTTTCGATTGCCGGGCAGTCCCAACAACTATGCGCCACTTGCACTTGGCGGAGCTCTAGGAATGCTGACAAATTTTCGCCTAAGCCGGGACAATCTAATCCAAGTTGGCGAGATTCAGCTTCGCCTTTCTAAAACGCTGACCATTAGAAACTTCGACCTAGGGTTGGAACAGTTGAGTCTCGAAGAGCTTCTCGTTCGGCGCGCGAAGTACTTTTTGGGCATGAGAAGGGTTTACCGCTCTCTTTTCAGAGTAACTAAACCCAAGGCACTTTATTTGGTCAGTGGATTAGGTAGAGAGGCCGCAATCGCGGCTGCTCAGGACTTGGGAATATCCACTGCCGAATTTCAGCACGGGTCCATGAGCCGAGAAAGCCTCTCCTACCATTTTGAAGGATGGGAATACGTTCCATATTTTCCAGATCATCTTCTGGTTTGGGGCCCTGAATGGTTGGCCGCCACAACAATCCCGTCGACATGCCGGATACATTCGGTTGGAGCTCCTCACATAGAGGATTCCATATCGGCATCCCGAAGCGGGACAGTCAGGAAAGAGCGAACCCTTTTGGTGCTATCTCAGGGTCCAGTAAGATCGAAGTTGTTATCCGCCGTAGGAGAATTTGCCAATATGCGACCCGATTGGATGATAACCATTCGGCCACATCCGAGCGAGAGCACTGTCGACTTTGCACAAGAGCTGGAAAAACTAGCCCCTGGAATGGCGAAAAAGATTCAAATCGACTCCTTACGCAGTCTTGCCGAGGCCAGTGCAGAAGCCTCAATAGTCTTCGGAGTTAGCTCCACCGCGATAATCGAGGCTATAAAGGCTGGTTGTCGAGCCGCCGTGCTCTCAGATCGGGATTTCCCTGACAGCTTTCAGGGACTTATAAAAAGCGGTGACGTAACTCAGGTTTCTGGCGGCTACGATCTTGCTCACAAAATTGATAATCTTCCATCCGGCTCCACTGCACGATACTTTGCCAAGATTGTGAAGGATGTTACTTCGATTGTGGAGCACTAAGCCCGAATCCGAATCCGAATCCGAAGACACAACGCAAATGCATTGAGCTAGCAACCGCATCTAGGGTGAATCACATTCAAAACTGAGTCTGATGTAATCTGCGGATTACCCGTGAGGGCTGGGATTTTTCTGGAGGCCCAGGCTAAATCCCTCATTCGCACTGCAGTCTAGAATTCGGGCTGCGCTTCTTTAGACTCGTTGAATGCCGCTCCAACGACAGCGCAGCCCCTTTCAGGATACTTTAATTAGTCGACGTTTTTGACCGTTGTGAGCCTGCGGGCGATCAAGGAGATTCTTAAGTTTCCCCTCAGTTCATTTAGTGATTTTTAATCTCTACGTGACTCTATTTTTATTTGTTCCGAGAAATTATGAGGGTCGCCCTCCGTCAACTCTCGGCTATCAGGAGGGCCCTGAATAGCATGACCAGGCGCTGCTCAAGCAACTATTTGGTGCTCTTCAGGCATTCGCCGCTCAGTAGCTACTTGCCGATCATTGGAAATCTGCGAGAATCATAGACTGCAGTGCGGTGTATTGAACTATGCAGGTACACCAGCCAGCATTATAAGGCGATCCGGAAAGTTTCTCGAGGACATGGAACACATCCCACTTGATGCCAAGGATCCAGGCTAGTAAGAAGCCCGGAGATGTTTTCGAAGAGCTCTTTAGGTACCGCCTTGGGTCTACCTCCTCGCGGACATTGCACTCACTAGAAGAAATTTTGCGACCTTGCGCAGGGAATACGGAACGGGCATTCTGCGCAGATTGCGATTAAGTGTGGAACAGCGATGACAACCTAGGCTCAGTTGTCTCTATTTTTTTGCCCCGGCTCTTTAAGGTTTCCCTTTTAATCTTTCAACTTGGTGTCGGCGCTGCCTATTTCTGATGATAAACCAAGTTAATTGCCTTGCGGTGTTCGCTGGTTCGCAAACCCCAAGCTCAACAATTGCAAAGGGCTTGCCCTGCCTGTAGACCATCACATAGATTCAACCCTTCCTTGGGATCCTTAGCTTGGACGGGATTTGCGAGACACAGCTTTTATTAGATGGGTTTGTTTCCATGTTCTGTGATGCCACTTTGGCGCCGCCCAAATAAACATATGGGCTTTTACAGTGCCTGAAAAGCAATTGGCCTTCATTCCGTCTAGCCATTACTCAAGTAGATTTCCTGCCAGCGCTGGAAACTCTGCGCATAGCAAAGGACTGAGCAAAAAGCTGTAGTGAGGTGTTGGCATTGTTCGGAGATATGGGTTTGTCACCATAAGTTTAACCTCACGGAAGAGTCAGAGAGTCTCAGGGCTAACGATTATTTGAGGAGGATGGCTCAAGCACTCCGCTGAAGGTGGTTTCGACAAAAAACCAGGCGAGGACGAAGGGCGTTTAGAGTTTCAAGCCAAAATGTCATCCTTCACGGTCTCTGAAGCGGGGGTTGGAAACTCTCTTAGTTTTCTGCCCTGGCGTTATGGCCAACCAAGCCAACAATAGGGCAACGATAACCGTTTGATAGCTCAAAACCAAAAAATATAGAAACTTTGCGATCGAACGTTCCTTTGAGGTCATCGAGGCCCTTCTCGAATCACTTGGACTAGGCGCGAACTTGACTGCAAGCCGTGAGTACAAATTCTTGGACATTTGAATAGTGTTTGTTCGAGGGAAGTACCACGAAGTCCTGTGCGCCTTCCTGGCTAACTCTCTCCATGTCTCTCTAGCGGGATGCTGCACGATGGCCCCCTCTGCGAGCTTGAGCTTGGCGCCCTTTGCTGTGGCAGCTTTTGTCCAATCAAAATCATCACCCGATCGTGCGGTTTCGGCAAACAAGCCATATGTTTCGAAGGCTTTTCTGGTTGCGAACAGGTTGGCTGTTACCGATTGTCCTAGTTTGACGTTTCTTTCCTGATCAAAGGCAAAGAGCTTCTCATAAAGAGCGCTCGGTGTGAGGGGTTGGCGCTGAAAAGTTAGTTCTATGCCGCCCGCAACCAAGTCAAACCCTCCCGCTATGGCGGAAACTCCCTCCCAAAGCCAGCTGGCTTTCGGAACAGTGTCAGAGTCTGTCAGGGCGATTATTTCATGGGCCGCCATTCGAATTCCGGCGTTTCGAGCCGCGTATGAAAAATTCTCACTTTGAATCACGAGTTTTTCGCCGGTTTCGAGGGGGAAACTCAAATCTCGCTCTAATGATTCATTGAGAACCACGATTGTCTCAAAACTTCGGCTCGGGTATTCCTGAGCCCTGACTGCTCGCAAGCACAACTCAAGAGACGCATCATCTCCCCTATGAGGAATTACGACTGAAACTTTCGGAGGCGAAACCAGGTTAAGTTTGTTATTGCCCATCCCAAGACTCTTCCTTGCCCAATCAGGCGTAAGAATTATTTTTATATATTAAGACAGTATCAGATGCACGACGTGACTTGCTGTTGGCTGGATTTCCGATTTACCTTGGGGCCTTACTAGACGGCCTATTCATCTAGACTAATGGGGGTGGTCAAGGAACTTTCAAGGAATAATCGAGGGGACTTAGTTTGGTGAAGCTATTAGTCCAAATTCCATGCCTCAATGAACAGGGCACCATTGCCGATGTAATCGCGACCATTCCTCGAAAAATACCCGGCTGCAGCAATGTCCACGTATTGGTAATTGATGACGGTTCCACGGATAGGACAGTGCAGACCGCAATCAAAGCCGGAGCCGACGTGGTCCTTTCTTCCAGAGGAAACAAGGGACTCGCTAAATCATTTGCACTGGGCCTCGAATTTAGCCTTGCCGAATGCTACGACGTGATGGTAAACACCGACGGCGACAACCAGTACTTCCAAGAAAAAATCCCCCTGCTCGTTGAGCCGATTACTTCGGGATTAGCGGACGTGGTTATTGGCGATCGAGAGACCGGAACTCTAAAACACTTCAGCTTTGGGAAAAGAATATTTCAAAGAATAGGCAGCCGAGTGCTTGGCCTCGCCGCGGGCCTGAAGGTTGGCGATGGCGCAAGCGGCTTTAGGGCTTACTCGAGGTATGCCATGTCAAAATTATTTATTGCCACAAAGTTCAGCTATGCCATGGAGGTTCTGATCCAGGCTGGGCACAAGGGCCTGCGCGTCACCCACGTGGCAACGGGAGCCAAGTATGTAGGGAGACCCTCAAGACTCTTTAGAAGCTCACGGCATCACGTGGCACTCTCGGCACAAGCAATTCTAAGAAGCTACCTTCTTCACAAACCAGTAAGAATCTTTGGATTACTGTCACTGCTTCTGGGCATTGGTGGCCTAATACCTTTTGTCAGATACCTGATCCTGATCTTTTCTGGAACTGATGGTGATCACATCCAGTCCTTGATCCTTGGGATGACTTTGCTTATCGGGGCCCTATTATCAGCATCGCTTGGCATAGTGGCGGAGTTGTCTAAATACGGTAGAGACCTGACAGAAGCCGCACTTTCTGCTGACAGGATTGCAGGCAAAGGTCTCGCGAACATCCTTGAAGCCGAAGGTTATGTCATAGCGCACGACTCAAGGAAGAAATAGCAATCTCAACCGCACGGAAGGTTGTCGACAAGTTTTTGGGCAGAACTTGGCTAACGCCGACCAGACTTTGCCTCTAATCGACCCCAGACGCTCTCGATACGCAGTAGCAGCAGTGTCGCAATGCCAGGGATGAAGTAGACAAACATTCGATTGAGTGAATCTCCCCAGCCAATCCTTGCAAAACCACCTAGGTTGCCCGATTTTGAAAGACCATCCCCAAATTTGGCAAGAATTAGAGCTCCGATAGTTCCAGATACCACGGCAAATACCCACTTTTGTTGTTGACTCGAGGCTCCACGGTCAAAAATAAGCAAAGCAACATAAAGCAAAAGCAAAGCGAGCGGCGTTGCCCCCCAAAGCCCTTCACCTAAAAAGAGGTTGATAAAGATGTTCATAATCGATGTCCATGCCCCGGGAGCAAGAGCAAAAGCCAAGAATATGGTTCCCAGAAGAATACCCTTTGCTAACCACTGCATCAGCTTGTCGCTAGCCCAGGGCTTGTCCATTAGCCAAATAACACCTAGCCCAACCAGAAAGCCCAAAATGGCAAACAGCGGAAAGCCAAAAAGGCCTAGGCCTGGAAGCCCGAAGCCCAAGATTGTCGCCCAAGAAGCAAACGGAACAAAGGTTGCCACCCAAAAGCCGATTCTGTGCAGTTTTGGTTCCGACCTTGCGAGCCAAGTAAGCAGCATGAGAGTAGGAGCAAGGATCAAGAGGTTATCAGCTCTGAGCATTGATGCAGTAGCCAGAGCGACGCAGACCATGACCCAAGTTGACTTGTCCTGCTCAGACTTCACGAACTTGAGAAGCCCCACTAGCAGCACCGCGAAAATTGTCCAAGTCAGCGAGTGCGTGTTCATTAGATAAACGTGCCGAGTGACCGACTCAGTGGAAAGCAGAATCACTAGCAACGAAGCGTAGGACACGTTTAGCAACGCCCTATTAGAAATTAGATTTGATAACAAGACGTAAGTCGCAACCAGGGCGGCCAGGAACACCACTG
>Ga0307980_1001000_pt1 | contig 11917 bp, 8 predicted proteins | sample OrgLakmetage1060_FD_201817 | JGI IMG/M metagenome (GOLD analysis project Ga0307980, IMG submission 201817) | Saline water microbial communities from Organic Lake, Antarctica - #1060 | ecosystem: Environmental > Aquatic > Non-marine Saline and Alkaline > Saline | place: Antarctica: Organic Lake... | reverse complement strand
TCCTTTCATGATTTCCCATAGCAGCCGCTCGTAGGCATCCGGTATCCGATCAGTTTCAAAGGTTTCGGAGAAGGTCAGTTCAAGTGGCCCCTGTCTCAGCCGCATACCTTTTTCCAGGCCCTGATCCTTGGTCAGGATCTGTAGGGACATACCCTCGTCTGGCTGCAGGCGGATGATCAGTTTGTTGTTGGCCAGGTGCTTCTGGTCCGGATCGAAAATATAGTGCGGTGCCGGTTTGAAGTGAATGATGATCTGGGAAAGCTTCTCCGGCAGGCGCTTACCCGTGCGGATATAAAAGGGCACCCCGGACCAGCGCCAGTTGTCGATTTCAGCCTTCAGCGCCACAAAGGTTTCGGTTTTGCTGCCCCTGGCGGCTCCCTCTTCTTCCAGGTAGCCGGGCACGGGCTTTCCCACGCTGGTTCCTGCGGTGTACTGCCCACGAACAACATGAGTTTCCATCATGTCCGGCGTTACCCTGCGCAACGCTTTCAGCACTTTCACCTTTTCGTTCCGGATACTGTCTGCCGACAGGTCCGAGGGCGGATCCATGGCGATCAGGCACAGCAACTGAAGCAGGTGGTTCTGCACCATGTCACGGACCTGGCCGGCTTTATCGAAGTAGCCCCAGCGGCCTTCAATCCCCACGCTTTCAGCCACCGAAATTTCCACATGGGAGATGTGGTTCTGATCCCACTGGGAGGCAAAAAGGTTGTTGGCAAAGCGTAAGGCGATCAGATTCTGAACAGTCTCTTTGCCCAGGTAATGATCAATCCTGAAGAGCTGGTTTTCGTTGTAAACCTCGCCCAGTTCGTCGTTGATAACCTTTGAGGAGGCAAGGTCATGACCGATCGGTTTTTCTACCACAACCCGGGTATTGTGATCGCAACAGTCATGGCTGTGGAGATTGCGGGCGATCTCACCGTACATGGCCGGTGGCGTTGCCATGTAAACCACCAGATTACTGGGGTCAGAGCTGCGCCACTCTTTGAGGTCTGCAAATCCGGCAGGATCGGTAAAATCAAGGCATTGATAATCGACGCGCCGCAGAAATCGCTCGGCCACGCCGGCTTCAAACTCGTCTGGCTTGACATGCTCCTGAAGCTTTTTCCGAAGCAGTTCGCGGACCTCCTCGGTGCCTGACGTCCTTCGGGCGATGGCAAGGATACGGCTGTCTGCATGCAGCAATCCGGCACGCTCAAGCTGATAGAGCGCTGGAAACAGTTTCCGCTGTGCAAGATCGCCGAGGGCGCCGAACATCATCAGATCACAGCGGGTTTCTTCACGATCAGCCATCGATTTCGTATCTCCCTGATTCCGGGTCGCACAAACACCGTGATCTCTGCCACACTATTTGCCGCATCATTCGGTAGTAATTTTATCAAAATAATGACAGTAAGTGCCGGGCATTCCAAGGCCTCACTGGCTTTAATGATAGGTTTACTACCCTATTTAACCGATAAACACGCTATAATCGCGAAAATTTCGACAAAAGCCCATCAGCTTTAGGAGTGCCCGCGATGGCGGCCCATAAAATGCAACGCGATGACAACCTGCTTGAGGACATCAAGAACCGACTAGAATCCCTGAACAAGTCCGAGCGTAAAGTGGCTGAAGCGATTCTGCGCGACCCGACAGCTGCCACCCGGTACAGCATTGCTGCACTGGCCCGCGCCGCCGATGTCAGTGAACCTACCGTCAACCGGTTCTGCCGCGGCTTTTCAGCCACCGGCTTTCCGGATTTCAAAATCCGGCTGGCTCAGAGCATCGCCACGGGCACTCCGTACATCGGGCAGAATATAGAGCCGGACGATTCCGTTGATGAGTTCTCCGATAAAATCATGCTCAGCACCATCGTCAACCTGGAAAAAGCGCGCCAGTCTCTCGACCCAGACGCATTGGCCGCTGCGATCGATCATCTTATTCAGGCAAAGCAGATCCATTTTTTTGGCATGGGCGGATCCGCTCCGGTGGCAATGGATGCCCAGCACAAATTCTTTCGCTTTAATATTCCGGTGATGTTTTACGATGACCCACTGATGCAGCGAATGGTGGCTGCCGGCAGTTCGACCGGCGATGTGATCGTGTTGATCTCCAATACCGGCCGAACCCTCGAGACGATCGAAATTGCGCAGAATGCCAGGGCCAGCGGGGCGACGGTTATCGGTATCACTACACCTGACTCACCCCTTACAGATGCTTGTACCGTTGTCGTTGGTGTCACCGCACCAGAGGACACTGAGGTCTATATGCCGATGGCCTCCAGGATCATTCATTTGACCGTCATTGATATTCTCGCCACTGGCGTCACGCTGAAGCGGGGTGCCGATTTTCTGGACCACCTGAAAAAGATCAAGGAGAGCCTTCGCCCGACACGAATTCCCAGGTAATTGCTGGTGCTAGCCGTAAAAATATCAGACACAAAAAAAGCACCCGATGGGTGCTTTTTTTGTCAGAGCCTTTCGACTTCAGCCCGATTACGGAGATACTCCTGATAGGCCCCATATTCGCGCTGAGCACTGATAGTCGCAAGAAAATCTCTGACCTGCTGATACTCCTGGCTGTCCGGGTCAACGGCCCCTTCGGCCACCGCATCCAACGCAATGATAGTTACACCTGCGTTCGTGACTTCAGAGCCATACACCCCACCATCATCCGGGCGACCGAGAGAAAATACCGTTGACAGTAAAGAAGGTCTGAGGGAGGGATTGCTGCGGCCCTGGTCGGTATAAGTTGTCCACTCCCCCAGATCCAGAGACGACGCATCCGTTCCCGCTTCCAGCTCAGCGACAATTGACTCTGCGCGTTCGCGAAGCGCCTCTTTGGTTTTCTGACGGGTAAGCTGTACGCGGACCTCGGAGGCCACATCTTCCAGCGGACGCTGGCGACCTTCGAAATATTCCCCGACACGAGCGACAACAGACATGTTATCACCCACATCAATCAGCTCAGTGTTAAAACCATCATCGAGAACATCTTCAGAAAACAGCTGGCGGACCAGTCCGGCGTGATCAAACGGCGGTTCTCCGCCATCCCGGGTTATTCCCTCTTTGGAATAGACTTCAAGGCCAAGGTTTTTCGCTGGAACGTCCAGATTGTCCTCAGAGTATGCTTGATCAGCAAGATCCGTTCGCACTTCTGCAAACCGTTCGTTTGCGCGACTGCGAGCCAACTCGCGACGCAACTGCCCTTCCAGCTCTGCCAGCGGTGGTACAGCGGACCTCCGAATGTCGGTTACTTTGATCAGATGAACGCCAAAACTGGTTGAAACAGGCTCTGATACCCCGCCATCTTCCAGGGCGAACAGAGCATCTTCGAAGGCAGGATCATAGACCCCACGGCCGGCATAGCCCAGATCGCCCCCCTGCTCTGCGGAAATAATATCCGTCGAATACTCCTCGGCAAGGTCAGAAAACGATTCGCCAGCGCCCAGACGCTCCTGAATGGCCTGCATCGCCGCTTCGGCATCCGCGCCATCTTCGATCAGAATGTGCGCCGCCTTGCGTTCCTCCCGTGCCAGATCGGAAGCACGCTCCTGGTAATAGGACTGCAACTCCTGATCCGTGACGTCAATGGTTTCTGCCAGCGCTTCCAGCGAAAGTACAATATAGCGGGCATTCACTTGCTCAGGCAGCTGGAAGTCTCCCGCATTCTCCTGGTAGTAAGCGGCAATCTCTTCTTCCGTTATGCTGACCTGATCACTCACTGCTGATTCCGGAAGTGTCACAACTCGAAAATCGCGGGTCTGGTTCTGGATTGCCAACAGATGAGCCGCATTCTGGCTGGCCGAAAGGCCACTTTGAGCAATGCCGGTACGAATCTGGTTAATAACATATTGTCGGCGCATGGTTTCGCGGAACTCCGTAACACCCATGCCCATGTTCCGGACACCGGCCACGAAGCGATCCCGGTTAAATACCCCATCAACCTGAAATTGCGGCATCTGGGTAATCAGCGCGTCGATATCAGCGTCTGACAGCGCCAGCCCCTGCTCGTTCGCATCCTGGGTAAGCACTTTTTGCTGGATCAGGGACTGAAGTACATCCCCGCGAATCTGATCTTCGTTCAAAAGGGACGGATCCGGCGCTTCCATTCGTGACAGCCGACGCTGGCTTTCAAGCTGTACCACTCGCAGGAATTCCCGCTCGGTGATGTCTTCGCCATTGACCGTGGCCACCTCCGGCTCGCCAGAAAATCCGCCAATAATGGCATCCATCCCCCAGATCGACAGTGAGACAATCAAAAGACCAATAATGATTTTGGCAATCGTGCCCTGGGAATTTTCCCGAATATCTTGAAGCATGTTTCTCCCGGATCCCTGATCAGTGTCGGTAAGGGTCGCTTAACGTAAAAAGGCGCATTCGATCAGGAATGCGCCTTGGAATTCTTTCGAAGCCGCCTGCAATCAGGGCTGGCCCCGTGGCAGGCGGCTCCAGTAACAAACCCAATGGCTGTTACCAGATGAAAGAGTCCGTTACTTAACGGCGTCTTTCAGGGCCTTGCCTGCTTTGAAGCCCGGCACTTTAGAGGCCGGAATCTTGATCTCTGCACCAGTCTGCGGATTACGGCCGGTACGAGCGGCACGCTCTTTCACAGAGAAAGTACCAAAACCGATCAGAGTCACCTGATCATCTTTTTTAAGAGCACCCGTGATGGAGGAAGTTACTGAATCCAGAGCGCGACCTGCTGCGGCTTTGGAGATGTCTGCGGATTCTGCAATTGCGTCAATTAGTTCGGACTTGTTCACACTAAACCCCTTCGATTCTAGGTTGAAGATGTTCTAGGCTGGTTGTTTTTTCTTGGAAGTTTCAGACTATCGCATAAGCGGTCATAGAATTCCATTCTTCACTTTTATTATTCCTTTCGGCTTATCACCGCTGTTCGGAATAGACTTCGACTGCGCGGGAGCCCTTGATAATGGCTGCTTCACGGCGAAACAGTTATACCAATGGGCTCTCTAGGCTGTCAACAACACCGAACGTGTTTAATGTGTATTTATACGCTCGGAGGTGTCGTTGTCCTCATCGCGTGGGGTGCCAGTGCCTGCTTCAGCGACCGGCTCTTCGGCACTGGGCCCCGGCGCATAGGCCAGTGCAATATCCAGAACCTCATCGATCCATTTCGCCGGGCGAATATCAAGAGACGCCTTGATATTGTCAGGTATCTCTTTGAGATCCCTGACATTTTCATCAGGTATGATCACTGTTTTGATACCTCCCCGATGGGCTGCCAGTAGCTTTTCTTTCAGGCCACCGATGGGTAGAACCTGGCCCCGAAGGGTGATTTCACCGGTCATGGCAACGTCTGCCCGGACGGGGATCTGAGTGAGAGCAGAGACCAGCGCGGTACACATGCCGACACCGGCACTGGGGCCATCTTTTGGCGTCGCACCTTCGGGGACATGGACGTGCAGGTCGTATTTTTCGTGAAAGTCGTCTTTGATTCCAAGCCCGACTGCACGACTTCTGACCACCGTAAGAGCGGCTTGAATGGATTCCTGCATGACATCACCAAGCGAGCCGGTTTTCACAACACGGCCCTTGCCTTTGGTAAGGACACACTCAATCGTCAGCAATTCGCCACCCACCTGGGTCCAGGCCAGACCGGTGACCTGCCCGACCTGGTTCTTCTCTTCGGCCAGACCGTATTTGAATCTCTGGACGCCGGAATAATCTTCGAGCATCTCAGGCGAAAGGCTGACAGATGCCTTGTCGCCGCTTTCAACGTGGTTTCTGACGACTTTCCGACATATCTTGGCAATCTCTCGCTCAAGGCCACGAACGCCAGCTTCACGGGTGTGGTACCGGATTATATCCCGCAGGGTTGTTTCCGGCAGCTCCAGTTCATCCTTGCGCAAACCGTTGGCCTTGACCTGCTTCGGCAACAGGTACTTCAGGGCAATGTTCACTTTTTCGTCTTCGGTGTAGCCCGGAATACGGATGATTTCCATCCGGTCCAGCAGCGCCGGCGGAATGTCCATTGAGTTGGAGGTACACACGAACATCACGTCCGACAGATCGTAATCCACTTCCAGATAGTGATCGTTGAACGTGTGGTTCTGTTCCGGATCGAGCACTTCCAGCAGCGCGGACGCCGGATCGCCACGGTGGTCCATGCCCATTTTGTCGATTTCGTCGAACAAAAATAGCGGGTTCTTCACGCCGACCTTGGCAAGCTTCTGAATCAGCTTACCGGGCAGTGCGCCAATGTAGGTCTTGCGGTGACCGCGGATCTCAGCCTCGTCTCTGACGCCACCCAGCGCCATCCGAGTGTATTTTCGGTTCGTCGCGCGGGCGATGGACTGCCCCAGGGAGGTTTTACCAACGCCGGGCGGGCCCACCAGGCAAAGAACAGGGCCTTTCACCTTCTTGACACGGCTCTGAACAGCCAGGTACTCAAGAATCCGCTTTTTGACCTCATCCAGCCCATAGTGATCCTCGTCCAGAATTTCACGGGCTTTTTCGATGTTATGACGGACCCGGCTACGTTTTTTCCAGGGAATAGACAGCATCCAGTCGATGTAGCCGCGGACAACCGTAGCCTCTGCCGACATCGGAGACATCATCTTGAGCTTGTTCAGCTCGGCTTCAGTCTTTTTCAGGGCTTCCTCTGGCAGATTAGCCTCTTCCAGCTTCTGCTCCAGCTCCTCGAAGTCATTATTGCCATCGCCAAGGCTGCCCATTTCTTTCTGGATAGCCTTCATCTGCTCGTTAAGGTAGTACTCCCGCTGGCTGCGCTCCATCTGCTTTTTAACGCGTCCGCGGATGCGTTTCTCAACTTCAATCAGGTCTATTTCACCATCAAGCTTGCCCAGAAGCAGTTCGACGCGCTTGCGAATATCCAGAGCTTCCAGAAGCTCCTGCTTTTCGGGAATTTTCAGTTCAAGGTGGGCAGCCATGGTATCTGCCAGGCGCTCAAGTTCGGTTATGCCTGTAAGCGAACTGGAGACTTCTGACGGCACCTTGCGGGAGAGCTTGACATACTTTTCAAACTCGTCCGTCAGCGTTTTGACCAGCACTTCCTGCTCCCGCTCGGGAAGGGAGTCCTCGTCAATCAACATGGCATGACCAGTAAGGTAGTCCTCCTCGGAAATGTTACTGATGGTCGCCCGGGCATTGCCTTCAACCAGCACTTTCACAGTGCCGTCAGGCAGGCGTAACATCTGGAGAACAGTAGCCAGCGTACCCATATCGAACACATCGCCTGCGCCCGGCTCATCGGTTGAGGCATCTTTCTGGGCAACCAGCAGGATTTCCTTACTGCCTTCCATCGCGGCTTCAAGCGACTGTATGGACTTCTCGCGGCCCACAAAAAGTGGCACCACCATGTGCGGGAACACCACCACATCCCGAAGCGGTAGCAGCGGATATTCTTGCACGGTTTCTTCAGGTATCAGGGTCATAGAAAATCCTCTGATTGTGTTTGATTCAGCATATCACCCTTCTTTGGGGCGACAGCAGAAAATGCAATCTTTGGGCTCATCAGCAGGCCTCACCAGCAAACAGGGAGCCAAACCGGATCAGGCATAAAAAAAGGGCGTTGCCGCCCTTTTTTTATTAAAACTCAATAACTCAGTCGTCTGGAACCGCTTTTGCGTGATCGTTGCTTGCGTATATTTTGAAAGGCTCAGACTGGCCTTTGATCACGCTTTCATCGATCACCACCTTGCACACGTCATGCTCAGACGGTATCTGGTACATGGTATCCAGCAACGTGGCTTCCATGATTGACCGCAGACCACGGGCGCCTGTCTTTCGGCTCATTGCCTTAGTGGCGACAGCTCTCAGAGCATCTTCACGGAAATCCAGCTCAACGCCCTCCATGTCGAACAGTTTCTGGTACTGCTTGGTCAGCGCGTTTTTCGGCTCCGTCAGGATTTGCACCAATGCCGCTTCGTCCAGCTCTGTGAGAGTTGCCACAACCGGCAACCGGCCGACGAATTCTGGAATCAGGCCATACTTGACCAGGTCTTCGGTCTCAACATTCTTGATGATATCGCCAGTGTTCTTGGTATCGTCAGGGCTCTTGACGGTGGCGGAGAAGCCAATACTGCTGCGCTCCGACCGCTCCTGAATAACCTTGTCCAGCCCGGCGAAGGCACCACCACAAATAAACAGCATGTTGCTGGTATCTACCTGCAGGAATTCCTGCTGGGGGTGTTTGCGACCGCCCTGGGGTGGAACCGACGCAACCGTGCCCTCGATCAGCTTGAGCAAAGCCTGCTGAACACCCTCACCAGACACGTCCCGGGTGATGGACGGGTTGTCAGACTTGCGGGAAATCTTGTCGATCTCGTCGATGTAGACGATGCCACGCTGAGCCTTTTCTACATCATAGTCACACTTCTGAAGCAATTTCTGGATGATGTTTTCAACGTCTTCACCCACATACCCTGCTTCAGTCAGCGTGGTCGCATCGGCAATGGTAAAGGGAACATTCAGCATACGGGCCAAGGTCTCGGCCAACAGTGTCTTACCACTGCCCGTCGGACCAATCAGCAGTATATTGCTCTTGCCCAGCTCAACTTCAGCTTTGCCTTCACCGTAACGCAACCGCTTGTAATGATTGTACACAGCAACTGACAGAACAACCTTCGCGCGATCCTGGCCGATTACGTACTCGTCAAGATTGTCACGGATTTCAGCAGGTGTCGGAAGGCGATCGCTGGCCTCTTCCTGCGCATTTTCCTGAATTTCTTCGCGGATAATGTCATTGCACAGGTCAACGCACTCGTCACAGACGAACACCGAGGGCCCTGCGATGAGCTTCCGGACTTCATGCTGGCTTTTTCCACAAAACGAGCAGTACAGCAACTTGCCGTTATCGTCGCCTCTGCCGTTTCTTTCATCTGCCATTGAAATACCTCTAAGCCTGATTTGCCGACGCACCCGCCTACTTACGCCGACAGGGAATGATGCGATCACCTTCAGTATTATTGATTAGGTGTACGCTTATCAAGTATTGAATCAATCAGGCCATAGTCCTTGGCCTGCTGTGGATCCATGAAATTATCGCGATCCGTATCCTTGGCGACCGTTTCCAGATCCTGACCGGTATGCTTGGCAAGGATGGAGTTCAACGTGTGACGGATCTTGAGGATCTCACGGGTATGAATTTCAATATCCGTGGCCTGACCCTGATAGCCACCAAGCGGCTGGTGAATCATCACCCGTGAATTGGGCAGACAGGCACGCTTGCCTGGTGCACCGCCCGCCAACAGGAACGCACCCATGCTCGCCGCCTGACCAACACACAGGGTTGCAACGTCAGGCTTGATGAACTGCATGGTGTCGTAAATAGACATGCCTGCAGTCACTGAGCCGCCAGGACTGTTGATATAAAGGTGGATGTCCTTGTCGGGGTTCTCGGACTCCAGAAACAACAGCTGTGCAACGATCAGGTTTGCCATGTGATCTTCAACCTGGCCCACCATAAAGATCACCCGCTCTTTCAGCAGACGGGAATAGATATCGAACGAGCGCTCGCCCCGGGCGGTCTGCTCAATAACCATTGGTACCAGACCGGAACTTGTAACCATTGCGGGACCATCAATTGGTTTCTGCGTCATAATGCGCGTGAACTCCTTATGGACAGTGGGCGTGGCGGGTATCCCACCACAGCGTCTTGTTCAGTCTGACCGCTTACTGTGCCAGCACCAGCTCAAGATGAAAATAGCCGGCCGTCCGAAATCAGCCTTGCTGCTGCTGTTGCCCGGCCTGAATCGCCTCTTCGTACTTCATCTTCTTTTCCTTGACCTGCGCCTGCTCAAGGATCAGGTCAACAACCGCATCTTCAAGCACCGCGGATTCGATCTGCTGCTTCTCCTCCGGGCTGCTATTGAAGTGAGCAACGACTTCTTCAGGTTGTTCATACGTTGAAGCGATTTCCTGGATCTTCGCATCGACCTTGGCATCGTCTGCCTTAAGATCGTTTTTCTTGACCACTTCCTGGAACAGAAGGCCGGTTTTCACCCGACGCTTCGCCTGCTCTTCGAAGATTTCCTTCGGAAGCTGCTGAAAATCAACCTGGCCGCCGAAACGCTGGACAGCGTCCTTGCGAAGGCGATCAATTTCCTGGTCGGCCAGTGCCGCAGGCACGTCTACCTCGGTGCTTTCAAGCAAGCCCTCAACCACGTCATTCTTGACCTTATTGGAAACTGCCTGCTTGAGCTCACGCTCCATGTTTTTCTGAACTTCGGCCCGGAAAGTAGCTTCGTCTTCTGCTTTGATGCCGAATTTTTCAAATAATTCAGCATTCAGTTCGGGCAACTGAGGCTCCTGAACGTCATGGATCTTGATCTCAAACCTGGCCGGCTTACCTGCCAGCTCTTCGTTCTGGTAATCCTCAGGGAAGGTTACGTCAATCTCAAGCTCTTCACCGGCCTTGCCACCCACGATGCCCTTTTCGAAACCGGGAATCATCTGGTCCGAACCCAGGGTCAATTTGTGGTTCTCGGCCGCACCGCCCTCGAACTCTTCGCCGTCGACGAAGCCTTTAAAATCAATCAGCACAACATCCTTGTTCTTGGACTTGCGCTTGACTGATTTCATGGTGGCCTGCTGACGGCGAAGGTTTTCAACCATGTTGTCGACGTCTTTCTCGCCGATTTCCGCACTGGGCTTCTCAACGCTGATCTTACTGAAGTCACCCAGTTCGATTTCTGGCAGCACTTCGAAGATGGCAACAAACTCGAGGTCCTTCCCTTCTTCCATCGTTTTCGGCTCAAACCTGGGCCATCCAGCCGGGTTGACGTCCTGCTCCTGAATCGCCTTGACGTAGCTGTCACGCATCACTTCACCAGCGATTTCCTGACGCACGCTGGCACCAAAACGACGCTTAACCACGCTCATGGGAACCTTGCCCGGGCGGAAACCGTTCATTTTTACGGTACGCGCCGTTTCCTGCAGGCGCTTCTGGACGGCCTGGTCAATTTCCTGGGCAGGCACACCAATCGTCAGGCGACGTTCGATGTTGGAGGTCGTTTCAAGAGACACTTGCATGGAAAATCCTCAAATTAAAGATTTTGTATGTGAATGAAATAATTGCTAAAAGCCCGTTTCAGAAATGATTTCAAAACGAGCCCAAAATTCAGAAGCGACAGTTTATCACGGTTTGGCATGCCGAGAGAATCACCCCGCGCCCAGGCTATACTGGACAAAAAAATGTCTGACTGAACTCACGCAATGGTCGACGAATCACTGCTGCGCGCCGCCTACCCTCCAGTCACGCCAGTCATAAAAAAAAGCCCCTTAGATAGTCTCTAAGAGGCTTTTAAAATTGGTACCTCGGGAGGGACTTGAACCCCCACACCTTGCGGCAACAGGACCTAAACCTATCGTGTCTACCAATTCCACCACCGAGGCAATAATCGAAAACTGCAGCGAATGCAGGCTCTACCAAAACAAAGGGCAAGAAACCAGCAAATGCAAAATAATCTGGAATTACAACTAAAAATTTGGGGTGGACGAAGGGGATCGAACCCTCGACCGCAGGAGTCACAATCCTGAGCTCTACCAACTGAGCTACGCCCACCATATACAGACGTATCGCCGGGATATTTACCAACAGATACTTTAAGTTAACTTTGCTGAAATGGCGCCATAGGTATCGGTCTTACCGACGGTTAATATGGTGCGCCCGGCAGGACTTGAACCTATATATGTACTAGAAACTTAATCAGTCGACTGACTGACTGAGTGACTGACACAAACACCGCTCCTAACAAAGATTCATCTATCCGCCCTGCAACTGCGCTGAAAGCACGTTGAAGAATCAAGCTGGACAGCATTATAGTCCTTGAACTTTTCACGTCAACCGTGATTTTACGGTTGCATCTAATGCATCCGCAAAAAACTCATCAATTAAGCTAAATATGCATCCAAAAGCATCCGCAAAAATACTTGGTCACTCTCACTGGCTA
>Ga0307980_1000999_pt1 | contig 11918 bp, 11 predicted proteins | sample OrgLakmetage1060_FD_201817 | JGI IMG/M metagenome (GOLD analysis project Ga0307980, IMG submission 201817) | Saline water microbial communities from Organic Lake, Antarctica - #1060 | ecosystem: Environmental > Aquatic > Non-marine Saline and Alkaline > Saline | place: Antarctica: Organic Lake... | reverse complement strand
TGGCTTGCTGACTCTCAGTCACAATCAGCATCCCGGCGGCCACACCACTACACCCAATCAGTACCCCCAACAAGGCAACCCGACGCAGTAGTCTCGATCCATATGACATGTCTACTAGTATGCCACATACAGCCAGCCAAGTGCTATACTTACCCTATGAAACTGCTTGGTATTTTTGCATTTGGTGCGTTGCTTATCGTGGCGTTTGGGTACGTGAGTATTTTTGGTGGTCCAACTGGGACGGAAATTGTACCGGCGACTGACAACGCCCTGAGTACCGATGCGACAGCCCGAGACACTCAGCCAGCTGATTTACCGGAGCGCGAGTCATTTGCTGGGGCGGGGAGTATCGAGTCGCTCTATAATCGTAACCAAAACCTCGAATGCCAGATCACGTATATCCCTAATCCACTCGAAGCTGAGATTAGCGGTAATATGTTTATCGCGGACGAGCGCGTGCGGGCTGATTTTGTCGTTCCGGCGCCTGATTTGACGGGGCAATCGGTGGCTTCGATTATTTATGATACGGCTACGTTGTATATCTGGTCAGAGATAGACGGGCAGTTGTTTGGGGTCAAGCAAGACCAGTCTGAGTTCACCGGGTTTGGTGACTCGTCGGCTGCAATTGATTACACTACACAAATCCAGTACGACTGCCTCACGTGGCCTGCGGTTGATAACACCATATTCCTCCCCCCAACCAACGTGCTGTTTGGTGACATGGCCGATGCCACAGCCAACATGGAGTTCGGGATTATTTATGAAGACGAGGATGGGGAACTACCACTCTAAATCCGGCCGTACACCAACATAGCAATTACAAATAGTAGAAACCCCGCCGCCGTGAGTACAGCGCCAGCAGCCATATCTTTGCTACGGCCAATGTCCTCATTACGATCAGGATGGATACAATCAAGTGCCTTTTCGAGCGCGGAGTTTTGCAGTTCAGTGATGAGCATAATTGTATAGGCCAGTATTACAAACAGTACCTCCCATATCTCTAAAGGGTCAAAATAGAAAAATATCCCAATTACTACCGCACCAATGAGTGCCGTTTGGACACGATAGCCGCGATCATTACCAAGGGCATAGGTAATGCCGCGGATGGCGTGGGAAAACTTGCTGACGAGAGATTGCATAGCCAAAGTATAACAGAGTGGTGTGTGCCGGTTTGCTACCTGTACTGGACACTAGTCGCAAAAACGTCTATGTATCATATACGATACATAGACGTTTTGATTGTTCTGATTTTTTTTGTGGAGACCACACTCCTCCTAGCTAGTAATCTTTTTCAGCGTAGATAGAGATGGTTCGCCTCCGGGCAGCTTTGCCTTTACTGACGTGTTTGTGGGAGCGGTAAATCTTGCGGATGATAAATTTCTCCTCGAGGAACGCTACCAGTTCTTCTTCGGTATACACGTGCTCAGCGACGCCCATCACGGGGTGGATGTAGCTACCTTCCTCTGGTCCGGGCATTTCACGGATCAGTCGCTCGGTATGGAGGTCCTTGTCCCGGAGGAACGTTTTCATAAATAAGAAGCCACCTGGTTGCATGATGCGGTGCAGCTCATCGCGCAGGTGGGTGCGACCATCAGCGTCGAGGAAGTGTGAGGTCATCATGTCGAGCGCGAGTGACTGAGAGTTGTCCTCAGCGGGTAGCGTCGACCCAGCGCTCCCGACGTGGTAGTGGATACCCAGGTCCTTGCTGGCAGCTTTGGCTTGGGCGATGGCGGCTGACGAGATGTCCACTCCCGCGCCAATCATTTGAAATTCGTTGGCTAAATAAATCAAGTTCCGCCCGTTTCCGCACCCAGCGTCAAACGCACTGGCGCCCACACCTAAAATATCGCCGCGCTTAAACCGAATCACCCAGCGGGTGAATTTGGTCAAATCCCCGCTCTCGTTGAGGGATAGTTTGAGATACTCTGGGTTCGTGTACTCACGATCCCAAAACGTAGCGCCGTGCGCCTTACGTTTTTTCTTTTTAGTAAAATTAGGTTTCCGCGCCATAGAGCGTGCATTAGAACATTATTGTTGTTATAAATCAATATTTCACCAAAAATACATTGGCAATTAATTTGAGCAGTTCTACTATCACTACCTGCAATACTAGCCAGCCGGCTACGAATATGAGCCATTGTGTGGGAAGGGTGACAATGTCGAACTGTTGTTGGAAGAAGGGGAGGTAGAGCGTCAGGAGCATGAGCGACGATCCGACGACGAACCCGACGTTGAGGAGCTTGTTCTGGAGGAAATTGTAGCGGTAGAGGGGTCGGCTAAGGTCCATAAATGAGTAGGCAATCAGGAGTGTGTAGAACCCAAACGACGCGAACAGGACGGTGCGGGCGATTTGCTCGCTGACTCCTTGGCCGAGCATCGTCAGGTAGAGGGTGAGTAGTAGTCCTGAGGTGACAAACCCAACCCCGAGCGTGAGAAAGATGACGCGGCGATCGAACAGGGTTTTGCTGGTTTGGTCATTCTCGCGCATGAGTTGCTTGTCAAACGCAAACGCGATGGCGGGGATGCTGCCGGTAAACAGGTTGACCCAGATGATCTGGACAGCGGTCAGTGGGAGGGCAACGCCAACGATAATTGCCCCTCCGACCAGAATCAGCTCATCTAACGCATTACTCATGAGGTATACAAACACCTTTTTAATGTTTGAAAGGACACGTTTGCCCTCCTCAATGGTCGCCACGATGGTGCCGAAATTATCATCGAGTAGCACCAGGTCAGCGACGCTTTTGGCGACGTCCGTGCCACTGCCGACGGCGATGCCGATGTTGGCGGCTTTGAGACTAGGGGCGTCGTTGACGCCGTCGCCGGTCATGGCGACTATTTCCCCGCGGGCTTGGTGTAACTTCACGAGGCGGAGTTTGTCGCGGGGTGTGACGCGCGCGAAAATGTGGATGTGGTCAAGCTTCGCAGTTAGTTCAGCGTCAGTCAGTTTGGCTACCTGGCTACCGGTCAGGACATTTTGTGCGGATACCTTGAACCCGGCTTCTTTGGCGATAGCGAGTGCGGTGCCCGGTAGGTCACCGGTGGCCATAATGACGCGCGTGCCAAACTCAGCAATTTTCTTGAGCGCCGCGGGGACTTCGGGTCGGATGGGGTCAAAGAAACTCAGGACCCCGAGGAACGTGACGTGTTGCACATCGTCAATGGTGAGACTGTCTGGCTCAGTGTGTGGGGTCAGGAGCCCCATCCCAAGCACCCGTCGACCAGCATTGCTGTGGGCGGTAACTGATGCCAGTAGGCGGTCTTTCTGCGCGTCCGACAGAGCTGAGCGTTTGATCAAGATGTCTGGTGCGCCAAGCACGACGTGTGGGTCGGCGAATTGATCTAGGTGTGCAGGCAGGAAGCGACTGGGAATCCGAGTGACCGAGAATTTGTACTTGGAGGAAAAGGGGATGCGAATCTGGATTTCACTGCTATCGGCCGGTGACTGGGTGATGCCGATACTGGCTGCGGCTTTGACGATGTTTCCCTCCAGGTCGTCGCCACTGATGTGCCAATTATCAACTGGGTCTTCTGGGTTATCGATGATGACATCGCACGCGCAGCGGGCGAGTCTGAGGTACGATGCTTGCTCGTCGGTGTAGTCGCCTGGGGGTGCTTGGGGGACAAAATTATCAACCAGCAGCTGGGCAGTGGTGTCGATGTCTTTGAGCTGCATGTTGGCTTGGGTCAGGGTCCCGGTTTTGTCGGTGATGATCAACGTCGTCGAGCCGAGGGTCTCAGACGCGGTTAGGTTGCGGATGATGCCGTTACGCTTGGCAATGCGCTCGACGCCGATGGCGAGAATGGCGGTCAGGCCAATCGGGAGGGCTTCGGGGACTGACCCGACCAAGACCGCAATCGAGAGCAGCAGCATCTCGTGGAAATCTTGGCCGTTGTTGATACCAATAAAAAACACCGCTGTAACCAGGATAGTCGTCACAATGATGATGACCCAGGTGAGTTTGCCCAAGGCCTTTTGCAGTGGAGTTTGCTCGGACTGAGTGGTATTGACTAAGGTGGCTAATTTACCGATTTCGGTGTGCATCCCAGTGTTGGTCACTAGTGCATAACAGGAGCCGCCGACTGCGAGCGTGCCGGCGAATACCATGTTGGTTCGTTCGGCGAGCGCGGTATCGGCTGCCAGTATGCCTGGGTCTTTTTTGACTGGGAGTGATTCTCCGGTGAGGATCGCTTCATCAACGGTACAATTCAGCTCACGGATGATCCGCGCGTCTGCGGTGACACGACTGCCGTTGATGATGTGAATTAGATCACCGGGCACGAGTTCTGCTGCGTCAATTTCGATTTCTTTACCATTACGAATCACTCGGGTACGCTCAGTCACATATGAACGGAGCGACGTGATGGCTTTTTCCGCTTTGAATTCTTGGATAAATCCAAGTACGGCGTTCACAATCACCGCAAAACTGATGATTGCTGCGTCGAGCCACTCTTGTAGGCTGGCGGTCAATACAATAGCAGCACACAGAATCAGGATCAAAGGGCTGATGAACTGATGGAGGAAAATCGTGACGGGGGACTTGGTCGTAGCTTCGGCAAAGGTGTTGTCCCCGATTGACAGACGCACCCTATTTGCGGTCGCATCGGTGAGACCCCTGTCTAGGGATGATGTGAGCTCAGCCGCTAACGAGTCGACGTTGTTCGCCCAAGGATCCACGGTTGGTTTGTATTGCTCCATAGGTAGGTATACTGATTGTAGCAAACGGTTTGGATATCGCGCCTTGATTATACCTATGATACAATCTTACCCATATGAAAAACCCATGGCTTATTTTTGGAGGGATTATTGCAGTGTTGTTTATCGGGGCGTTTTATATCGCGGGCACGGCGGGCGACGCTAACAACGAAGGTATTGAGGAGTTAACACACGTCAAAGGCAACCCTGACGCGGCGGTAACACTGGTTGAGTACAGTGATTTCCAGTGTCCAGCTTGTCGGGCGATGTATCCCGTGGTCAATGAACTGTTGGAGCAGTACGGTGAATCACTCCGGTTCGAGTACCGCCACTTCCCGATAGAGCGAGCGCACCCGTACGCGGTTCAGGCGGCGATGGCCGTTGAAGCAGCTGGTCAACAAGGGAAGTTTTACGAATTCCACGATCTCGTGTTTGAAAATCAGCAAGTCTGGTCCCAAAGCCCAACGCCAAACGCATTGTTTGCGCAGTATGCAGAGGAGCTTGAACTCGATATGGATACGTATCGCCGACACGCCAACGCAAGCCTGCTACGAGAAAAAGTCCGTGCGCAGCAACAGGAGGGACTAGAGATGGGTGTCACCGGCACACCGACAATGTTCCTCAACGGGGAGCGAATGCAGTATGGTACCTATGACGAGTTTATTACCCAGATTGCAACCGCAATCGATCCTGCAGCGGCCGCGGCCGTTCAGGCTGAGGACCCAGCCGTGGTCGGCGAAACCGCTGGTGAACCAGTGCGATTTGGGCTCTAATGCTCAATTCTCTTCTGCCGGTGGCTGGTCTCAAAATGGTTGTCCGGTAGGTCGCATTAGTAGTTTGGCAGTCTAAGTCGTCGAGTATGGGAACAGCGGTTGATGTAGAGTGGTTCAAACAAATACAGCAAGTGTGTGCCGCGACCGAAGAGGTCGAGTGGTTGCAAAAAAACATGCAGATTATTGACGAAGAGCGTGAGCAGTTTTTGGCTAACGAAATCGAAAACCCGCTGTTTACCTATAAACCCCCCACCCGAGCGGTAGCGCTGGTCGCGCAGGTGCAGGCCTTGGCGACCACAATTGCGGTGACCGAAACCAACCCCGTAGTAGCCGACTTGTACAAACGCAAAATTGCTAACCAGGTTACCCGGATTGGGCTGGCGACGGCCTCCAGCGCTGGTAACGATACAGACTTCTATACCCTGAGTTGTACGCTGTACGGGAAACCGCGCAAAAAATATTTTGCCTACATTGCCAAGCAAGTGGTTGAGCAGTACAAGCAAGTCAACCAAGCTGGCGGCAGTGTCGGCAAACCACTGTATAAAATACTATCCAAAATCGATACGACCAAAGTTGATATCAGTGCTGGTATTTTGCCTCCGCCGGTTGCAGAGGTGGAGCTGGTCGAGTCGGTCGCGCAAGCGGTGGCTATTTTTGAGCACGCCTTGCATAAACTAGACATCACCGGTTGGCAGGTGGTCGTGGAGGAGCAAAGTAATCGGTCGCGGTTTTCGGTTGGTGCACACAGCAAGCGGGTGTTTGTACCAAACCAAACCCAGCTGGATCGCCGCGGTAAAAAGATGACTACAGTTCAGCTCGAGGGTATTGTTGAGCATGAAATCGGCGTGCACGCCAACCGCGCTAATGCCGGCAGCAACAGCCAGCTGCAGTTGTTGGGTATTGGTCTTGATTCGTACCTCAGAGGGGAGGAGGGTTTGGCCAGCTACGTCCAGCAGCAGGTGGAAGGCGCCCAAGAGTTCTACGGGTTTGATCGATACTTGGCCGCGTCGCTCGCCGTGGGGATGGACGGCAGCAAGCGAGACTTCCGCGGGGTGTTTGAGTTGATGGTGGCGTACTATCAATTGCAGTTTTCGTCTACTGGCCAAAAACCGTCATACAATAGAATTCAAAACGCGGCTTGGGAAGTGTGTCTGCGGGTATTTCGCGGTACTACTGGACAAACGCCAGGATGTGTCTACACTAAAGACATCGTCTATCTAGAAGGTAACATCGGTATCTGGCATTTCTTGTCGGATAAGCCGCACACGTTCACAGACTTTTTTGTTGGTAAATACAACCCTTTATTACCAAGACACGTCAAGGCACTACAGACGCTGGGGATTATTACGCAGGACTGGTAACTATGAATAATATGTATAAAACTATGTTGATGGGAGTGGGACTACTGATGGTGGGGCCGACGCTCGTGCACGCACAGTATGACTTTGCGAGTGATCAGCCGGCTGCTGTTATTGAGTCGACCTCCAGTATCGCTGCTGCGACCACCACGGTCGCTTCAACCACGCTGTTAAACCTGATCGGGCAAAGTGTAAACGCCAACCAACAAAACAACCTCACTCAAGCCGAAGAGCTACCCGAAAAAGTCGCGATTATTTCGCTGTTTGATACGCGCTTAGTGACGGAACCGTCGGGACTCAATATATTTGCCTACTGGGTCCAGGAAGCGGTGCGGATGGGGATTCCGGCCAACACGATATTTCTGATTCTGTTGACACCATTTTTGGCATTGCTGGTCAGCTTTACGCGGGTGGTGATTGGGTTACCAACACTTGATATGCTGGTGCCAATTGCGTTGGCATTTGCGCTCGTGGCCGTTGGTATCACCATTGGGCTGTTTGTCTTGCTGGCGATTATTTTGGCGTCGTTTATCGCCAAACGCAGTCTGTCCAGCCTCAAAATCATGTTTTATCCCAAGCGGTCGTTCTCGATGTTGTTCTTGGCGATTGCGGTGTTTGCCGCGTTAACGTTTGGTGCCATTTTAGATTTAGACCGGATTTTGACGGTGTCGATTTTCCCGATTTTGATTTTGATGTTGCTGGGCGACTTGATTGTGTCGGTGCAGCTGCACAAAAGCGCCCAAGAGACGTTTCTCATCACGGGTACGACAGTGTTGCTGGGGATTATTGGCTACGTGGCGGCTACCAGTCAGTTGATACAGAATACCCTAATTCTGTATCCAGAAATTTTACTTCTTGTGATTCCGCTTAACATTTTGGTTGGTCGGTACTTTGGGTTGCGAGTGTTGGAACTGTTTCGGTTCAATAACGTGTCGACTGATTAGGTATGGCCATCAGTCAAGCATTACTCGGGATGAACGCCCGCAACTACCTCTATATCAGACAGCTCAACCGGCGCAACCATAAACTGGTGGCTGATGATAAACTACTCACCAAACAGATATTGCTCAAAAACGGCGTCGCCACCGACCCGATTTTAGCGCATTTCAAAACCCTGCGAGACGTGCGGACATTTGACTGGACCAGCTTGCCGACTGACTTTGTGCTCAAACCATCCCACGGGTACGGTGGCCGTGGGATAACCATCATTCGGGATTGGAACGGTGCGTTGGGGACTATCAGCAATGGCCAAACGGTGACTGAGATAGACGTCGAACGGATGGTGTTTGGGGCGCTTGATGGGGAACATTCGCTCAACAATTTACCAGACACGGTGTTTATCGAAAACCGAATCATTCCGCACGTTTTTTTCAAAAAATACGTTCAGTCTGGCGTACCCGACATTCGGGTGATTGTCTGCAACAAAGTACCGGTGATGGCGATGATGCGCTTACCAACTGTGTACTCCGACGGTAAGGCTAATTTGCACCTAGGCGCACTCGGGATCGGGATTGATATGCGCACGGGGATTACGACGTTTGGTACGCTGCACAACAAACTAGTGGACTATATTCCTGAGACTAAAATCAAAGTCCGAGGGCTCAAAATCCCCGACTGGGAGACTATCCTTGAGACGTCGGTAGCGGCACAGGTGAGTTCTAAGTTAGGGTTCGTGGGGATTGATATCGTGCTTGATAACGCGCGCGGCCCGTTGGTGTTAGAGATCAACGCCCGCCCAGGACTGAGTATTCAGATTGCCAATCAAGCCTCACTGCGGACGAGGCTCGAACGTATCGCCGACCTCAAAGTGCCGTCGGTCGAGCGCGGCGTTGAGCTGGCCAAACAGCTGTTCGCTGAGCAGCAGCTCGAGGACGTCAAGTCAGAAGACCGGGTGTTGGGGGTGATTGAAAAAATCGTCATCTACGGCAGTAAAAAGAAAAAAACCGTCCGGGCCAAAGTCGATACCGGCGCGTACCGTACGTCAATTGACAGTGATTTGGTGGAAGAGTTGGGGCTCGATGCGCGCAACAAGTTCGTTCGCGTACGCTCAGGTAGTGGACGCCAAAAGAGGCGTACGGTCGCGGTACGATTCAAAATGAAAGGCAAAGAGATTGATTCGATAGCCACGTACACCCCCCGAGACCACCTGCGCTTCCCGGTGATTATCGGCCGGCGCGACATGAAAGGGTTCGTGGTTGACCCCAACGATATCCCAGCCGGTGTCACGGTAAGATAAACCCGTGTTACTATTGCGGTATGTTTCGGACGCGCGATTTTATACTGCTGTTCTCTACCATCATGTTTTTGGTGTTGGCTATTGGGACGACGCTGCTGACGCAGAATCGAACCGCAGGTACGATCGCGGTGTTGTTTGAACCACAGCTAGAGTCTGAGGTTACCTACCCCGCAACTATCGCAATGTCAGATCAGATCAATCGGGCAGAACGGGTAGCGGATATGCGCGCCAAAATCTCGCAAGAGGCGTTTGTCTATGAACCAGCGCCTGAGGTCATCGTAGCTACCAACCCGGCCACCAGTACCGAAGAATCTACGGACGTGGTTACAACTGGCGCGGTGGAGTGTGCAACCTATCAACCATATCTCGGGTTCTGGGACGCCCGGGGGTTGACCCTCACCCTGGCCGAAGGCACCATGACGCTGACTCGAGCTACCGTTGCTACCTCTTCCAGTCTAGAGGTGGTACTACAATTGCCAATTGGGTCACAACCAAGTGGTAACCCAACTTGTCTCCAGTCTGACGTCATCGGGATTGCCAACGATGGATCGTTGATTCGCAACGACGAAGTCGCTTTGTATAGTATTTTTGGAGCCGAAACAGTTATCGGCTACGCGCTGGATGGATTTCCAATCTATGGTGCCGGTGCCGGTGCCGTGGATGCCTGTAGCGGTCGGTTAGTAGCTGGACAGTATCGGTATGAAATACAGCCAGGTAGTGCGACGATTATTAACTGTTTCGCGGCTACGCCGGTAACTCTCCCGTAGTATGGCGACGCTCGTGTTAGATATTGAAACCGTAGGTCAAGATTGGGATAGTATCCCCGGATCAACCCAGTACGCGCTGACCAAATGGATTGGTCAGCAGCCAGTGAGCGATGAGGAGAAAGACCGGCAAAGTGAAGCGGTCAAAGAGAAACTTGGTTTGTCACCCTTTACCGGCAAAGTCATCTCGCTGGCGATGTATGACCTGGAACGCAAACAAGGGGCCGTGTATTTTGTGGCTGATGACTCGGTGAGAGATTATGGTGTCGGTGACTGGAAATACAAAGTGCGCACCGAGCAACAGTTGCTCGAGGATTTCTGGGAGACCGCTCGCAGCTACGACGTGTTTGTCACGTTCAACGGTCGTTCGTTTGACATACCATTCCTTCTACACCGTTCATTGATACAGGGGGTGCGTCCGACCAAAGAGTTAACTGGACAACGGTACCTCAATCGGCAGAGTCTGCCGTACCACGTCGACCTGCTCGACGAGTTTTCGTTTTACGGGGCGATGCAACACCGACCGTCGTTACAGCTGTTGTGCGACGCCTACAGCATCCCCTACGAAAAAGCTGGAATGGGAGGCGAAGACATCGCCGAGTATTACATAAATAAAAAATACCGTGATATCGCCGAGAAAAACGCCGCTGATGTAGTCGCGACGACAGCCTTGTTTCAAAAATGGAAAACCAACCTGGCTCCTGCAAGTTTTATTAATACGGTTGAGTTTTAGTCTGATATAGTTGTCTTATGAAAAAATATTTTACTTTACTGCTGATTGTGGTTGTCTTGCCAGTGCTTAGTTTAGTGTATTTCACCGTCGAGATTGCTGAGCCGGTTGATCGGGTGTTCTTGTCCATCTCGACCTTTTTATACTCTATATTCACTGGGTTTTTTATCTCCCGCCAAGCCAGTCGGTTCAACAAAGTGCGCGAAACGGTGACTAAGTTTGACGGACTGATGTCTAATATCTATCGCACGAGTGGACATATTTCGGCCAACCTACAGCAAGAAATAGGTTTGGTTGTCACCGCTCACTACGACAAAATATTTGCCACCAAAGAATGGAACTATCATTTTAAACGGAAATCAACCACGTTGTCTTCCATTCATGATTTACTAGAAAAGCACATAGATGATAAAAAAGTGACCAAACTAGCTAATCAGTCTATCGGCGCAATCGTCAAAGGACTCGGGGTGGCGCAAGATGTGCGTAAATCAATGTTGGCACTCAGCCGAGAACGAGTACCCTTTGAGCAGTGGGTGCTGATTATGTTTTTTGTAGCGATGTTAATTGGTACCGTTAGTACGATGGCGTCAGTCGGGATGATTTGGCCATCAGTCCTCAAGGCGGCGTTTGTGATGTCAGTATTGTCGGTGATGTTCATCTTGTATCGTCTGAACAACCTCGCGTTCACCGAAGACCTGATGGGAGCGGAATCAGCCCAAGATGTGCTGGATATCATTACTGGGAGTAAATAGTGCTATGCGTAACATCCTCGCACTTCTCGCCGACTGGGCCAATGGACTGTTTGCTGTGTTGATTGCGTCGTGGTGGTTTGGGGTTGAGCCACTCTGGTGGCACTTTGCTATTGGGCTGGTGTTATCACATGCACCAGATCTAGATGCAATCCCAGAGCTACTCAGGCGCGGCCGCGTAGCTGCTAGTGCTGAGCACCCACATGATCACCGCGAGGCACTACACTATCCAATCATCCTGATTACGCTGGCTGCGCTAGTCGCGTACTTTGTTCCGTACTGGGGAACAATTTTCTTGGTAGTGGTCGCACTACATCTCATAAATGATTTATATGGAACTGGCTGGGGAATTAAATTATTTTGGCCACTGTCAAAAAAGAACTACAAACTGCTTGGTCGACGGGTTAATCGTCTAGAGTACATACTTAAATCTGATGGAGATTGGGAGCACCAGTTTGAATCAGAACGGAAACTGTGCTTTTTAGTATCTTGGTCTCCAGAAGAATTGCCGGCGTATATGTCACGATGGGGGATAGATGACTGGATCCCAAAATATTACTTCAACCTCAATGGTATATCTATTGTTGAATACTGTTTATTTGGTGTTGCGGT
>Ga0307980_1000998_pt1 | contig 11923 bp, 13 predicted proteins | sample OrgLakmetage1060_FD_201817 | JGI IMG/M metagenome (GOLD analysis project Ga0307980, IMG submission 201817) | Saline water microbial communities from Organic Lake, Antarctica - #1060 | ecosystem: Environmental > Aquatic > Non-marine Saline and Alkaline > Saline | place: Antarctica: Organic Lake... | reverse complement strand
AAGCTCCAGATTAAATCTAAGCTTAAATCAGATACTAAGATATACAAATTTGGCCGAACTAATAATCTAATGACTAGATTAAATCAACATAAGAATGCATTCGCCAAATTAGACATTGATATTGAACTAAAATTATACTCATATATGGATGAAATATTTACTGTGGATGCAGAGAATGATATCAAGAAATTCGTGGCTAAGTATGAAATAAAATTAGATCAAGATGATTATGATGAATTAATATATATTGAAGCTACTAAATTTAAGGATGTGAAAGATGAGTATACTAAAATCATGAATAAATATGCTGGCAAATATGAAGAATTTAATAATCGAGCCAAGGATTTAAAAATAGAGAACTTAAGCTTAACCGTAGCAAACAATAATGAGATATCATCACTCAAATACAAATATATTAATGAGATATCATCACTCAAATACAAATATATTAATGAGATATCATCACTCAAATACAAATATATTAATGAGATATCATCACTCAAAGCTGAATTGGTAGAAGAAAAACACAAGAATGAGATTGCTAAGTTAACTAATGATAACTTATTAAGAAACCTAAAGGCTAAGCTAAAAAAGTATAAAAATATGGTTAAGAGGCTCAAGAATTAAGCACTTAATATATTTTTTGTGCTTTGATGATAAAAAATATATATTAAGTGCTTAATCACATAAATTATTTAGATGCCTTAGATTCTTTCATTCTTTTAATAATAGACTCAATATTCTTAACATAATTATTGATTTCTTCATAGAGTTCCTCATGATTATCTTCACGTTCCAGCTCACAAAAGTCATCATCTATGTCTTTACTACTGGGCTGATCATCTTCAAGGTAATTCTTGTATTCCGGGAAATCTTCATCCTTCTCTTCATATGAATTTGACTCATTAATATCACAGAAACTATCATCCGATCCTTCTTTGAGTTCTTCATTGGATTCCTCTTCATTGGATTCCTCTTCATCAGATTCACAATATGCACCATGGTGTACTTTATTCATGTATGCTTCTCTATCAGATGCAAATTCATCATTTACATCACATTCATTGACATAAGAATCTGGCTCATTATATTTAGTATCAATTAGATCATTAACTTTTTCATCTCTAAATATGTTCGACCTATGGCTTGTCGTAATTAGTGAATTCATTATCTCTTTAATCTCTTCTTTGGTCATTTCTTTATCATTTTTGGCATTAAGGCTTTCCATTGAAGATATATAATCATTATTAACCTCAGAATTAATCAAGGGTTCATGGTGAATGTATGCTTCATTATCCTCTTTATTATATATGTCATAGCAACCAAAACTATCAAGATTAATCATAGGTGGTTCATCACACGCACCACAAAGTATTTTATTCATGTATTCTTTTCTTTCAGTCGCTAGCTCATTTGCCTCATCAACATCAGGATCTACACAGCTTGGATGTGCATTTTTATTGCATATGGTTTGCTGATCAACACTGTGGTTTGCATATGTATCCTCATTAAATCTAATCATGTCATCTTCTAGTGTGGTGTCATCATCATAACACGAGTTAACTACATCACCAACCATACCACGAGATTCTTTGCATTTATAATTATACTCTAATTGCTCGGCATCCATATATAATAATTTATTATGGGTTATCATTACTATTAAATCATTATCTACACTATTATATTCCATCTCATCATCATCCTTGATCCAAGACCTGTTAATTTCGTATGCTGCGATCAAGAGCCCTTTTTTATAATCATAGAATTGCACCTCGTCTCCATTTTTCATAATCAAGAATTTGCTATGCCTAGTATCTACCTCACTTGGGCTACCATATTGTAATACATTTAATACTATTTTGTTTGATTCTAAGTCTACCACAAAATGCTTTGTTTTGTATACTCTTTTGGGCTCACTATTATCATCACTACATTTGCAATTATTACAGCATCTAGACGTAGCAGGTGTGAACTTACTGAATATATTATTACTAACTAAAACATACCGGGGATCTTTTAGTTTATATATTGCATAGAGTGGATCGTGGGCTTTCTCTGCGACTTTAACACCGGAGCACGAATTGCGCCCTTCACTAACTAAGTATTTATTCATCCTTAGACGCAATTGGTCATTATTAAACTTAAGTTGTTGAGTATCTTTGTCATAAGTAATAATATGTCCATCTATAATAGCTATAGATGTTGATGGGCCTTTGTATAATATTTTGCGCTTACTAATATCATATACACATGTATACTCATTGCAAATTGTGATACGGGTGTCTCCATCAGTATGCACACAATTATCAATATGGTCACAATTATCAATATTACTTTGATAACAATGATACATCTTTACTTTTCCATGATTTTTGAAGCTCGAATATAATTCTAATGTAGTGGGTACCTCAATATGTGAAAGCAAAACCATAGCTATGATGATGCTGTCTCATTTATTTAATTGATAATTATAGTGTTGCATCAGATATAAATATGAATACTATAATTCTATTGTAACTAATGCGTACATGCATAATTAAAAATGAGTAAGTGTGCTATTCGAGACATAAGAATGCTACTAAATAAATCACTATGCCATACGTCATGCATATATTTATTATATTTAGGTAATTATGGTCAGCTCAAGTCTAAATTAGATATATCTAACTCGTTGACTGATGATACAAAGATATATAAATTTGGCAAGACAAAGAATCTAAGCCAAAGATTATATCAGCACAATAAATATTTTAGTAGTAAAAATATAAGGATTAACTTAGAGTTGTACTCACCTGTGAGCCCACATTATATAACCAAAGCAGAGAATGACATAAGTAAGTTTGCGCGGGAGAGTGGTATAAAATTAGTGGCGGGTAATTATAAAGAATTAATATTTGTACCAAAGAATGCAACCAAATCTTTGGCACGCAAATATGCAGAAATAATGAATGATTACTCAAAAAAAGTATGCTAATCTAATCTTTCTTTAATTCATCATATATTGTCTCTAAATTGATTGACATATTATTGAGGTTATCTATCATAATATTAACCTCTTCGCGTACCCCATTTATTTCTTCTACCATCATTTTTTTGTTGGCATTCATAGATATCAGATTAGCTGACTTATCTTTGGCATCTTCTTTGACCTTTATTCTAATCCTAGCTAACATATCACTATAGCTTTCCATTAATTTATCTGTGCATCTGCACTGGAACCCATCACCAGCTATGCCGAGTAATTCTAAATAAAACACTGGTACTCTAAAGTCAAAATATGTGTTGCGGTAATCATACGTGGTTGAGGTTTTACTGGTGAATTTGCTTATAATTAATAATTCACCATCTATGCTAATGAATGTGAAGAATTCCCTGTACTCATCAGAATAAGGACTGGTCTCTATGTATAAATAGTAATCATTTGACTTCACAAATTTATTTAATGATTCACTGACATCATCTGGTGCCTCATTATTATCTATTATCCTTCTACCGAAGTTTAGCTTGCTATTAACGCCAAAGGTACCCTTGTAATAATGTGCATATGAATCCATCTTAATTAGTTGATTGTCGATTCAATTATTTAATTAATAAATGCGCTTCTCCACACAAAAAAATATTAATTACTTAGACATAGCATCTAATCTAGCATCAACCTTTGCGACGAACACTAATATTGCATCCAACTTTTTGCTTATATAATCAATATTTGGGTTAGTGTCGGGTGTTCTGGTAATTACCCTATTTATTTTATGGGTAGTTTCTGACGCAGTCCTTTTAGTGTTAGGTTCATCATCACATTCAGATTCAGATTCAGATTCAGATTCAACTTTAGTTGGCTTACATTCGGTATCAGACTCAGATTCAGACTCAATATCAAGCTCTTCGTCATCATCACATTCAGATTCAACACCTAGTTTTGGTTTACCACCCTTGTAATTCATACGCATAATATTATTAGTATTTATAAGCCTAAACAAGATTTCATCACTATGTGAATATAAATACTCATAATCTGAGTCAATACTTACTATTCTTCGATTAATATAATCATAAACTTCTACATCATCCACTCGTTCAAATACTAATAAACCTTGTGTGATATTATCAACTCTATTATATTTTCCTTGGCAGTTCTCATATGTGCACTTATTAGTATCTAAGTCTATCACATAATTATCTACATCTATAATTTTAGTAACTCCATCTTCATCAAAATGGAGTCTTTTATTCATTGTATGCCTAGTGACGTTTCTTATGAGTACATAATTACCGGATAACTTATATACTTTTGGTAATGATGAGGTTGTAAATTCCTCACTTTTCCCATTAACGATTTGCTCACGTGTGTTCTTATTTAAGACTAAATTACCATGTGTACTATATATATTTACGAATGTATTAAGCATACGATTATATAATAAGTATTTATTACATTCATCAATTGAATACATAATTGGGCGCTCACTATCTTTGCTTTGCTTATATGCCCTACCATTTATAATCTCGACACCTTCAATTTGATTCTCAAGGTCAAATTCGGGCTCGATATCATCATTAGAAGTGAATGGTTTTTTGGGTGTAAATTCCATGTTTTTCATGTTTTTCATGTTTTTCATGATTTTTGACAGAATAATTATAGATTAGCTCTATTTACTAAATAGTCATGGTATTCAACTTTTATGCATATATATGATTTAAATAAATACCTATATTTATTAATTAATCATAATCAATCTATACATTATTATAGTGGCTAAATGGATATCATTGATTTGGATGCACACCCTGTTTACTTCAAAGGATGTAAAGTGGTGAAGGACATCATAGCGAAGAAATCGATTAAGAGTAAATATTATGCATTTGCTCAACTCAGAGACAGTGAATGGATAGCAAAATCAGGTGCCTCATGCAGATATGATAGGCTGATCGTTCGTGCTAATTATGCCAAAGCTAAGATAATCAAAGATGAACACAAAGTAAACCAAACTAAGTATGATATATTACCACCAAAAATATTATTGTATGATGGTAATGCACTAAATATAAATATTGTAGGTGATAGATACCATGATAAGTGCTATTTTAGTGTGATGGACATGTCTCACGAATTATCTATGGTGAACCTAAGAAAGACTATATTAGATAAAAGAGGTACTTATGAATATTCTAAGCATTATGTTAAGTTTTACAAGGATGGTAGAGTTGCGAACGAAAGTGGTAATGTAGAAATATATTTAACCTATAGAGGATTTATTAAGGTATTATACACATCACCTGAAGTATTCAAAGTTTCATTCAATAAATTAGCAAGGACAGTGCCATGTGTGTATTTAATTCATCTTGGCAAAGTTAGTGACTTAAGATCTATATTTAGCATCCCTGCAGATGTACCTAATGATAACATAATATTTAAGTATGGTAAAACTAATGATCTATCGAGGAGGTTAGGTGAGCATAAACTTAGATATACAAAGCTAGGCGTTACCAAAGATAATATTTACTTAGATAAGTATGCAATGATTGATGCTCAATTCATCACTAAGGCTGAGATAGAGCTCAAAGAATTCTTCGCATTTAATAATTACAAATTAAGATCACCTGGGTATGAATTCATAGTAAATAAGTATAAATCTATAATGAGCAAGTATGTGGGCAGATACATCACTGAAATTAACACATTAAAACTTGAGTATGAATCGAAGCTTGGTGAGCACAAAGATAAAATAATTATGCTTAGCGATAAATTAATGAAAAAAGATGAGTATATAATTAGTTTGCTAACTAATAATTAACATTCACTTAATCCATTGAATCCTTCGCTGATCACATTTGGTGTTGGCGAATTAAATGCTACAAATTCAGATATAGTCCTGAGTTTAAGTAATGGATCATATTCGACCATATTATCTCTATCCCAGTCCCTAAATAAGCACAAGTGAATTTTGCATGATAATATATAAAAATAATAAGTATGACCATGTGATTCATACACTATGATATCAGGATGCCGAGTATCTATTCTAAGATTATACTCATTATTACAATCCACTATTTTTTGATCAAATGTATATTTTTCATCATAATCATCACTAAACACATGATTACTTATAGTTTCTGACTTAATGAATTCCTTGCCTCTAGTTTTAGCATCAAACTCAATCCTCACTCTTACTAATATACCCTTTACATTATCATAAAATATATTAATGCTTGGCATAGGTTTATCTACAAACATTTTATGAAATAATAGTAAATTACCAGGTGATTGTTTCACTGTGTTAAAAGTGTGAATTATGTGCTCAGTTGGGTAGACTTGCTTCAGCACTAAAGCATTATCAGTGACGTATGTAATAAGCACATCATCATTAATAATATATGCATTATTACATTCTATAGGTTTGTCTATGCTATCTATTCTTAAATATTTACCATCTATACTAACACGAACATCAGGGTTACCTACATTATGAATGACATTAGGGCTTAGTTTAGTGACTTCAGTATATGTATTAACAAACTTTAGCTCATTTGGATTGTTTTGCTTAGTTTGGCTCTCGACAACCTTAATATTTTGTGGATCACACATTGTTAGCTTTGATTACCTAAATTATTTATTCATTTTTTTATACGAGAGATCACACCCGATGCAAAATTATCCTTGGCCCCAGGCACCACAACTAAAAACAGCACAAGCAAAAATGCTAATATTATGAGCCCAACCAAAATAAAACCAGGCACATATCTCTTCTTATCAATGTTAATTATCTTCCGCAAGCTATCATTATCTGCACCATATGTATTATAGTAAAACTTTTGTATATCACTACATATTTTCCTAATATAGTGATCTTTGTCATTTTTATCGGTGTAATCTAAATATGACATAATTGTTGATGCTGCACTCTCATTTGGGTTTACATTACCTCTTATGTCATATTCATAGAATTTCACTATCATATCCTCAAATAACTCATTTTTAGTAGCTTCATCCATATCACGACCATCACTGTCTTTTAAGCCGAGTAATGTCATCCTATCTAGCTCTATCAATATATCATATATCCTGCGCGCCACTGGCATTCTTTCATCATCTCGTACATTGTTACCTAATAACAAATCAACTACGCGATCAACCCTATATTTGTTCTCATTAAATAAATCTGGTTTATACATGATATATAATAATCAAAAATATTCTAAACAAAAAAATATGTTTAGCTAAGCTTAATTCATGTGATGATTATATAATTTCCTTAGGTATACCATAGTGTTTAGTCTAGCGTTAATACCCAAGAATTTAATAACTAAATTAAATTGGCTGAGCTCTACAATAGTAGATAGCATATTTAGCATCAGTATACAAAATACTAGTGTTGAACACATGAGCTTTGGTACATAATATACATGGTGATCACCCATGTATAAATATAATAATGCTATCATTGTTAGCATAACTATTTGTTCATCATGTACATGATCATTAATATTACCCCTTAGATCAAGCACAGATAATGCATATAATACTAATACTGTATATCCTATTAATTTAATAGTAAAGTATAGTATAGTTAAGACTTTACATATGTTTTCCATGGTGGGAGATGTTTGATCCATAATTCTAATATTTAAAGGGTTATAATGGCAAGTACATTAATGATGAATTAAATCATTCAATTTTTACGCACGTACTTTATTTTTATTATATCATCGAATTTCATGCCAAGATTTATGTATGACATTATTAGCTTAAAAAAGTCATTTGCATCATATAATTTATAGTCCTCAAAACATTCACGTTGTACATAGTAATCATAATCATGCATACTATCACTTCCTGCATTATAAGCATATTTATGATTATAAAACGCTACTTTATTATCAAATGGTGGCACTTTTGCCGGGTGGTTATCATTTAGTTCACCCGAGGTTGGCATCATCCTTATCCCATATTTAGACTTGAGCACCCAACCAACAAACCTTGCATAATTATTATTTTTGTTAACGAATGGAAATATCCATAGTGGTCCATGCTCGGCAATCCACCTTACAGATTCAAGATTTGATATACAAATTGCTTTGAATGTGAACCCAAATGGGAACCCATACTTATTATATAAACCCATGATCTCATCATGATTATTAATATTGCGACCAAGCACATCCAAATATTCGGTTGTGCAGCTTTCACCTCGTAACCCAATAGATGCTTCTTTGCCAATATATTCATTATATAATAACTCTAGTATCTCTACTTTGCCTGCCCTGATTAAATCACTAAATAAATCAATCAAATAATTATCATCATCTAGCACACTAATGTGCTTATATTTATTATATATACACAGTGATATATTATAATCACATGTGCTAAATATGTCACGTAGTAATTTACCATTCACAAGTGCTGATTTATGATTATTAATATACCACTTTATGGCATTTATATTATTTGACAAAGCAATTGATCTCATATTAATTTGCTTATTTAGTAACCTATGGGCGCGTGCCAGCTTATAAATTGGATGATTAGTTAAATATAGATTGCATGCTTTATTAGCCGATAAATAACTATAAAATGACTTAAGTGGCAAATGCACTATGATTTCGTTCTCTATATCTGGTATATCAATTAACCCAATCTTAGCAGTATTTTTCATACTTTATATCTTATGTGACCTTAAATTTAAAATATAAGATATCATACTTATGTTTGCTTCTAATAATATCTAGTGGATCTACATTCTTGGTAATTCTACCTCTATAATCTATAGAGTATTCATAATCATAGATGTATGGGCTATGTGTTGGTGTATCATCTCTTTGCACAGTAAATGTATTATTAGTGATACTAACTCTAGGATGTGATATGAATTTATCAGATAATATATACTTAGCTATACTATTTTTTGGTTTTAGATGGCTACCAAATATATTGATCTCAAATCCATAACCTGAGTTAAATAACGTATCAAATTCATCAATATTGAGGTCAACATCACTCGTATGTTTGTATAAATTCATAGCGGGCCCATTATTAATTAACCAGTTAAATTTCTCAATATTAAATCCAAAGTATGTTATATCCTCACTATATCTGTAAAAAGTTACCCCATATTCTTTGTATAAATTAATCATATTTTCTAGGTTACTAAATCTTATGTGATCTAAGCATAAACATTGTGCTTTGGGTTCCATATTGGCAAATATATCTCCGGCACCATTTATATTATTAAGCAAATACTTTAAATTATTAGAATTCTCAAAGCATAAATCCCTTATCAGTGTCTTTAGCTTAGTATAGCTTTTTAATGCAGGGGCACTTTTATAATTAGTTATTATATACTCAAATATGTAATTACTGCATGATTTACCCACTCTCTTTATCAATGGTGCTGTTGGTTTGGACTTTAGTTTATATTTAATATGCCACTGAATAACCCCTAGGTCATTTAATTTAGTAATATTTGGCACTGAAAACTTAGTATGAGTGTATATCATAGAGTATAAGTATTCATACGTCTTTGCACCGTATGATTCACTCAGTTCTGATTTAACCACTAAGTCATAATCAGCTTTTTCATGCTCATCTAGCTTAAATAAGCTCATATCATCTTTGGTCAAAGCCATTATGAGCTGATGTGTACGAGTTTAAATTGGATTTAACCATTGAAGATTAATGTTAAAAAAATGAATTTTTGTGCTCAATGTTAGTTTAACCTTTGCGTGTATCATCTTCATTCTTCAACTCTTCATTCACTTTAATTCAAATCATTTAAATCATGGCAAATCTTAACATTGGTAAAATCAGTATCAACCATAGTTACGATCCAGCTGTTCAATTGATCAAAAATAAAAGTGGTGCCTTTACAAGGATTGAGAATGGTGATGAAACTGTTATCAAAGCTGATTTCGTGTTTATCACTGATAACACATATCTCATTTATCTTGATGAGAACCAAATACGTGTGTCTTCGTGGGATGGTAAAACTAAGGATATATTCATCTCCAATTTTGAGTATAAGATAACCGATGGATACTTAGGAAATGAGGTAGCTAAAGAAAAAGGTGATAATATGCTTGAGATGAGAAAGAAATTCATCCCAAAGTTTTATCAATATGGTAAAATTATGATTATCTCTCATGTGGTTGATGTACATGGTGGTGCATTTGATAGATTATTTGCATCTAACAATTACACCATCTTTGATCTTGAAAAGAATGAGATCATCTATGGAGTTATTGCTTCTAATTCTATCACTGCCAAATCCATTGGCATGATATCTGTAGATGGTACATCTGATAGTTTGGTACCAATATTGGTAGGCCAAGATCTCAGATTCCAATTTGAATATGCTGATCGTGAGTTCACTTATGAGTCTACCAATGATGATGGTGTATACACCGTGGTCAAAATAAATTTGTAAGGAAAATTGGATCAAATCAAATACTTGATTTTTTTGTGCATAAAGATGACCCCAACACAAGGTATTCATTAAAAGTAATAATTGGTGTCTCAGATAAGTGCTCACGCAAAGATAAGGAATCACTCAAACTAATAGCCAAGAACATAGCAGCTAAGCTAACTTTGATAACGGGTGGACTTAATTGGGACTTCACTAATGGCACATGGTTAATTAATAACGAAATTGAGCATGAACATTGAGAAGAGCAAATCTACGGCACATCACGTGGTTATCAATAAAGATTAAACCAATAGTTTTTTAATATAAATACTTGGAGTGCATAGATATCAAATCATGCCTAAATCATCTAGTTCTTCATCTAAACCAAAGTCAGCACCTAAGCCAATCCAGGTACAAAAGATCACTGAGATAGTAACTAAATATAGTGATGGATCATGCATAAAGAATCGTAATTCATCAATAAAGAGGAAGTAATTTAATCCATTATTAATACATATTTTTTTTGTGTATAATATATAATGGCAAGCTTTGATCCGAACAGAGACAAAACTAATTTACCTTATAGGGTAATTGGTGAGTCATTTTTGTTTTACAATGGTAAATTAGTGGCACAAAAAAAATATAATAGCACAAGTGGTGAGCACTATTTATATATGCCAGGTGGTGGCATTGATGAGGGTGAAGATGTGCTAAAAGGTACTAAGCGCGAACTCCGCGAAGAATTGGGTGCAATCATAGATGGCTCATTAATGCCAATATCTGTCTGTCATTGGGATTGGCGGCCATCATGGGCAGATAATGACAAAAGAAAAGGCAGATACATGAAATTTCGTGGTGAAGAGAATCACTTCTTTTTAGGTACTGTAAAGAAATTTAAGAGGTCTACATCTAATGAAGGTGATGCATGGAAAGGCACTAAGCTAATGTCCATCGCAGCCGCACTCAAAATCTTGGATCAAGGTTTGCAAGTAATAGAACCAAAAGATAGCTATTATTATTATAACTTGTCTAAGTATAACATACTAAGATCAATATATTTGGCAAAGAAGCTAGATTAATTAATACATTTATTTTTTATTAAGTATTAATTAATACTAGTAAATGGACAAATCTAGGTGCTACTTACCTAACTTAATTAATGATATAATACTTATTATATATAACCAATTATCGAAAGAAAGCCGCAGGTGTTTATCTATGACATGCAAACGATTTTATGATTATTATACTAATAACCAAAAGGCTTACAATATTGATGGATTTATGTATAAACCAATAAACTCATGGGAATCATTTGCCTACTCAACTTATGCAAAGATAAGGAAGTATTTTGATTGTCGAATTATTGCATGCGGAGTCGCGAATGGTGACAGGTTAGCTGGGTTAATTATTGCGCCGAATGATTCTTTTAGTTGCTTGAAGCTGAATGATTTAGCCATAGAAAAGAATGTAAGGTTCAAGATGTTAAATATAAAACTACATAGGCTAATATT
>Ga0307980_1000994_pt1 | contig 11941 bp, 16 predicted proteins | sample OrgLakmetage1060_FD_201817 | JGI IMG/M metagenome (GOLD analysis project Ga0307980, IMG submission 201817) | Saline water microbial communities from Organic Lake, Antarctica - #1060 | ecosystem: Environmental > Aquatic > Non-marine Saline and Alkaline > Saline | place: Antarctica: Organic Lake... | reverse complement strand
ATACGACGGACAATGGAAAAATAATATGTATAATGGAATAGGTAAGAAATATTACGAAGACGGAACAATTAATTATGAAGGACAATGGGAAAATCATATGCCTCACGGACAAGGTAAATATTATCGTGAAGATGGGACCCTCGGATACGACGGACAATGGAGATATAATATGTCTCATGGAGAAGGGAAGTCGTATCGTGAAGATGGGACGCTTCAATATCAAGGACAATGGGTGAATGATGTTTTTAAAGGTTAACTATTGTCTCTAAAACATATTATTACAAATATTTTTTATTTCCTACATTCTATAAACATAAATTTGCGTTCTTCGTTTGGATGATCGTGAAGTTATTTTCTTCCAATAACTTCACAAATTTGTTGACCTGTTTACCTTCATCATCTAACTCTTTGTTCCATCGTTTGAATGGTTCGGCAATTAAAAGCGTACACCCGTGTCCAGAATGCGATATGCTTCTTGTATGTATTCTTTACAATTGCTCCCCCACCTTGCCAGAGATAATATGGCAATATCGACAAATCATCTAAGGGAATATGTTTGATATCTCTGGAAATCACCAAGTCGTTGTCGGAATGATGGTCAAAATTATGAAATTCAAAGCGATGATTCTCTTTACACCTTTGGAAATTTAAAACGCCGACTTAAAGTAAAATGTATTTTAGCATTTTTTAACTCTTTTAGTTAAAATTGAGTTAAAACAAAAATATTTAGTAATAGTATAGAATGCCGAAATATACTTGCGAACGCTGTTTGAAAGAGTTTTCTCAAAAATCCCACTATACTAAACATCAAAATAAAAAATTACCTTGTCAAGACAATAAGGGAAAAATAGAAGAGGTTGTTGAGAATATTTTTATAAATAAAAAATTGATTTCAAATAAAACGAATTATTTAAATAACAATATGAAAACAACACATGAATTGGGACAGTATTTTACTAAAGATGATGGTCTTAAAAATAAAGTTTTGGAATTGGTAATGAATAATCCCGAAGTTATTTTAGAACCTTCTGTTGGTCAAGGCGATTTAATTCAAATTATATATAATAATAATAATAAAATACAATTTGATATGTATGAGATTGACACTAAAATTAAAATGTTAGATGATATTCCCAAAAACGTCATTTATGGAGACTTTATAGAAGTAGATATTAAAAAAAAATATAAAACAATAATAGGTAATCCGCCTTTTGTAAGAACAACAACAGGAAATTTATATATAGATTTTATTGAAAAATGTTATAACCTACTTGAAAATAATGGTGAATTAATATTTATTATCCCATCAGATTTCTTCAAATTAACGTGTGCTTCAAAATTGTTAAACATTATGATTTCACACGGAACATTTACTCATATTTATCATCCACATAACGAAAAATTATTTGAAAATGCGTCTATTGATGTTATAGTTTTTAGGTATTGTAAGAACAATAAATTAGAAAAACAAGTAGTGTATAATAATGAACTACTTTATATTATTGATAATGATGGGTTAATTACTTTTAACAAAAATAATAATATAAATAATGTTTCAATCAAAGATTGTTTTGATATTTATGTAGGACTTGTTACAGGTAAAGAGAGTGTTTATAAAAATAAAGAACATGGAAATATAGAATTATTAAATGGTGAAAATAAACGAGATAAATATATATTTATTGAAGAGTTCCCTTCAACTAATGAAAAAATTAATAAATATTTATTGAGTTACAAGGATGAATTAATGAGTAGAAAAATAAAAAAATTTAATGAAAAAAACTGGTTTGAATGGGGTGCTCCAAGAAATATTAAAACTATTAAAGAAAATTTCGGAAAAGAATGTATATATATTTATAATTTAACAAGACATAAAAATATTGCGTTTAAAGGAAAAGTCAATTATTTTGGAGGTGGATTAATAATTATTATTCCAAAAAAAAAAATTAATCTTGATAATATAATATCTTATTTGAATAGTGATGATTTTAAAAGTAACTTTATGTTTTCTGGAAGGTTCAAAATAGGCCATAGACAGATAAGCAATTCATATATACCCGATAATTATTTATAATATAATTTTCCTAACATCATTCAAGAAGGACTCCTTCCAACTAGGTTTTGGTTTTTGAAGAGCATTCAATAGTATTTCTATACTTTTGGTAATATGTTTATATTTAAATATTCTGTTTTTATTCCAACAAACTTGAAATGGTAGATTATTTATATTTGGTGTTAATTCAGTTAAGCCTTTAACTGAATTAACTATAATATCTTTACAATTTTCTTTATTTACAACAACAAAATAGTAGTCTTTTTTATTATTGTAGTTAAATTCCTTTTTTATAATTTTTTCTATTAAGATTTTGCTCATTCTACCATTTTGATATGTTTTATATAAATCAAGTGGTTCATCTGTGTAAGAATATACACACATTGCAAGATTTCCAGTATTATCACTTGTTAATGTTGTTGTAGACTTTATGTTTACAGGTAACCAACCATACTGAAAATCACGGACAAGTATATCATACCACATTCTTGCTTTTGGTTTATAGATTCTATTGGGTAATTCCTCTGATAGAATTCGTATAATTTCATCTTCGTCCATACAACTATTTATCCTACCATCATTGCTTGTTTCACATAGCTTAATTGTCCGTTCTTGTAATATTTTTTTTATTGTAAGTAAGCTATTCGGTAAATGGTTTCTGCGATATAGGTTTCCATTCAATATTGCTGTAATTTTACTGATTAATCTTTCCATTGTAATATAATTTTTATTACTGAAAATCTATCAATTTTATATGAAAAATAACTTAAAAAGTTGTCTGCGAATGTGAATAATGAATTCCAATGTTATACATAATATTAGGAAACATCCTTGGGGTGGAAGTCACAAAAAGAAATAAGAAGATTATTGATACAAACCGGTCCTATAAACAAAACCCTTATTATGAATAAAAATGAGTTCTTGTTAGGGTCAACCCAAGCGTACCGCACCATTCACGAACGTTTTTGTAAAAAAAAAGATTTTACGAAAATCTCATACACCACCCCTGAATTGTCTTTGATGATCAATCATATTATGCATCTTACCAAACCAATAAAATATAAACCAATTCAGGAATTAATGTCTAAAATCCTGAATAGTTGGATAGAGGTAGGAAACGCCAATTCAAACGAACGATTATTTGGTTCTTGGGATTACAATCATATAAAATATGAATTCCGATATATCAATTGTTGGGATGTATATGTTGGACCGTTCAAACAAAAAGAAAAGTGATTTACAAAAGCGATAAGGGACGAATAGACGTTTGGTAGTTTGAAAAATGTCTTATTGAAATAAACTCCGTATGGAGTGTGTGTAATATCAACAATATATTATCACGATAGTTGGTGATAATAAATTTAAAATATGTATAGACCTAGACATTATGGATGAAGTCATAATGGATAAACGTGAGATAGTTTAAAAATCAAACGCACTAATTACATTTAAAGCAGTATTAAAATTACCACACTCAGATAATTATTCTCGGATCATTTGGTCACGTTGTTCGGGTGTATCCATAGAAGAATATTCTGTAATATCCACTTGACAAGGGATTAACATAACGGTGGGTGGCATATTTTTCTCTGGAATTCGAACCAAGCGTCCAATACGTTGCGTTTCTTTCACAATACTCATTGTTGGATTAATAGGAACGCCCATATTTGCCCATTTGTATCAATGTCTTCGTTTAAAATACCACACGACGCCAATATATAAATACGTCCTTCTATTTTTCTATCAAATCTTTAATAATCTCTTCTTTGTCAAGTGTTTTACTACTATAAACACCTTTTAAGATAACATTGTCCACACAAATGTGGTTTTCGTTTGTGGAAACTCTTCGTTTTGAATTTTGGTAAATCGTTCTTTAAGCAATGTTTGGTTTTTGGTACTCGCGAACTCTTTTACAAATGAAATCATAGTATTTGTGTATCACTTTCTTCTACCAAACTATGAAACGTCAACACATTCCAATAAGAATATTTACCAGACAAACAAGCACGTATAATAGATTCAAATATAGGTTGATTTTTATTTTCATATTCCGGTTTTTGAGTATATAAAGTAATTTGTGTTTCAAATGGTTTACATATATTATCTTGAATTGCTTGATAATATAAGTATTCATAAGCTAACACACCACAATCACTATTGTCTAGAACACCCTTGTCATACATAGTGATTCCATTCTTATTTACTGGGGTCGCACTATAAAACCTAGTTTTGTCAACAATCGCGTCTAAAGCGTCGTTATTAAACACAACGTTTTGTATTTTATCACCTACAATATGATGTGATTCGTCGTATATCAATTGATTTATCTGTATACGGTGGTTTATACAAAGATCTATGAATTTTTCAAAAGATTGATAGGTCACCATAATGATTTTTGTATGTTCGCATTGAATAAATTTAATAAGTGTTTTTTCGTTTGTCGTAAATGTAATAGTTTCTTTTGATTTTAATTTACCATCATTGTCCGAATAAAACGCCAATCATTTATATTTTTTAAATTCGCATTGGAATGGTTCTTCAAGAGACAAAATATAATCATTGATTAATAAGACCAAGGATGGAAACACCACTACATTCATAGGTTCTCCTTGAATAAATATATCCATAGTAAACGTTCGCGTTTTTCCCGTTCCACACCACATATTGATTAAGCATTTTTTGTGGATTAGACGCTTCGATCGCGCGTTTTTGGTGTTCGTATAAATCGTCCATAATCTTATAGATGAAATAAAATAGTTTCATAACGAATTCAATTTTAAACCAAGTCTTGTATTTCTTCAATCGTCGACCCTAGCAACATCGATTTAAAGTCTTGGCATGTGCCTGAAATATTGAAACTGATGTCTTCGTCGTCTTCTAAGATTGCACCCGACCCGTCTTCTTTACACGTGAAGGCTTCTTCGCATTTACTGAATGGTTCTTGTCTTGAAAAAAAGAATAATAAAAAAATAAGAAGAATGACAATGAATATCACCATCGGATTTCGAAATAATTGCATCGGTTTTTTACTATATTTTTTCATATAATATAGTAAAAGATTTTATTAATTAAGCGTCGTGTCTCACGCCTCTAAATACAGGATGGCGTGGAATTCCGTCGTTGGTGAGTTCCATATAAGAAAAATTCACAATTGAACCAATGGGTATATAATATTTCGAGTCTTCTTGGTTATATTCAGTTCGCATCAAGTCTGTAAATCCGGTGCCAATACGAACGATTTTACCCTTAAAATCACACTTCAACGCCCCTAATAATCCGTTGTATTTTCCTTTACCTAACTCATATTCGAGTACAATGGCTTCCGCATCATCTCCTATTTTCATTTTCAATAATAATTTACTTCGTTTTGTCTCATACAACGAATTCGGTTCGCGCAACATAATTCCTTCCGCGCCGCCGTTTGTATATTGCTTGTATAATTCTTGTAAATGATCAAGGTCTTTTACTTGGTTTAAAATAGGTATTTTTATGGGGGAGTCGTGTTGACTTATTTTGATAGAGTCGACCACTTTTTTCAATTCTTCTAAACGTAATGTAAAAGGGACGCCTTTCAAATGAGGCAAATCAAACACCATAAATTGTATGTCTTTCCATAGTTCATCCAAATTTTCTTGGGTCACCTTCTTATTGGGTTTCATATTACTAATTCCTGATATTTCTTGGAAACGCCCGCGCCCCATCCACAATTCCCCGTCTAAACTACATCCTTTTGGTAAAATATTCATAAACCATTGGGGCACATAACTAAATATCTTCCCTTTCATAAGTCCACCACGTTTTGCCGGTCGAGCCACCAATTCACGACCAGTCCAAATACAACGAATACCATCGTATTTTTCACTTAAATACCACCCAAATGGTGGATTTGTATAATTCTTTAAAAGAAGTTTACTTAATTCCGTCATTTTACTTTCTTTGTACAATTCGTCTGCCAACATAATACCGGTTCCTTTGTCTTGGAACACCAGATATTTTTTATTGTCTTCGAAAGTTTCATAACTATGTTCAGGAAACAAGCGTTCTTCTTTTGATGGTGTCATAACTTTATTTATGACAGACGCTTTATGTCATTTGCTTTTATTTGAATTTGAATTTAAATGACTATACGTTTTGCTATTCAACATATTGGTCATCATTTTTACATTTTTATTAGAACGATTGGACCTCATAAGATTTAAGTTAGGCGATTTGCTTCGGTTCAGTTCATTCAATAACATTTGATATGAATTGGCTTTTTTTTTCTTTCTTAAAGTAGCACGAGGTCTAGACACTTTTGTTCTGGATATCTTACCTCTAGATGCATTTGATTTTTTTCTACAATTAAAATTTACGTCACGTTCTTCGTCTGGCTTGCATTTATTCACAAACCTACAAGTCTTTGGGTTTAAATCTTTATTCACAAAACATCTTTCCATTATATTATATGAAAATATTTTATTTATGAACCACAAGATACACATTCGGTGGGTTCTTTTTCTGGTGTCACCGTGAATTGTTGAGCGTGATGCTTTGCTTTTCTACGCAAATAATACATACCGGTTTTAAGACCACATTTCCAAGCATATAAATGCATATTGGTAAGTGTTTTATAATTGGGTTCTTCTACCCACAAGTTCATAGATTGACTTTGACAAATATACGCACCTCGATCTTTGGACATATCCATAATGGTTTTCATCGACATTTCCCATACAATTTTATATTTTGCCTTAATATAATCGGGAATTTCTGCGATAGACTGAATAGACCCTTTGTATTTTAATATGTCGTTTTTGATAGACATATTCCAAATGTTCAAATCAATCAATTCTTTCATTAAATGTTTATTGATGACCATAAATTCACCAGCTAAAGTACGTCTAGTATACATATTACTTGTGAATGGTTCAAAACATTCGTTGTTGGATAAAATCTGACTAGTGGATGCGGTTGGCATCGGAGCCATACACAAAGAATTCATGGTTCCATATTTAATAATATTTTGTTTTAAGGCACCCCAATCGTAACGCTTGGATGGTGTCACGTTCCACATATCAAATTGTAAAATTCCTTCACTCAATGGTGAACCTTTGAACGACGCGTATTGCGTTTGTTGTTCTTTTGCCATTTCCATACTTTTTTCAAGGGATGCGTGATACATGGTTTCAAAAATCATTTTGTTGATTTCTTTGGCTTCATCGCTATCAAACGCGATGTTTAACATCGCGAAGACATCAGCCAATCCTTGAACACCAATACCGATCGGTCTATGTTTTAAATTACTTTGTCGCGTTTTATCAGTTGGATAATAATTGACATCTATAATACGATTTAAATTTTCTGTCACCATTTTAGTGATTTTATGTAATCCATTGTAATCGAATGTAGACTTAAACAACGAAATAACGTCACTAAAGCCTCCTATTTTTTTATCGCCCGCATACAATTGTGGATACATAGTCTGCCGAACATCCATCACCACCTCATAGTTGATTTTTATAGAATCTAGAAAAGATTTTAAATAGTCGCACCATTTACAATTTTCTTTGGCATATACTACAATAGGACCATTCAGTTTAAACTTGCTTTTTTTCACAAAAGACGAGAGCGAAATACTTGCTAAATTACACACGGCACTTTCGTCTTTATCGCTATATTCGATAATTTCACAACATAAATTCGACGATTTGATGGTGCCAATGTTTTTTTGATTACTTTTTTGATTACAAGCATCTTTGTATAACATATAGGGTGTACCTGTTTCCATTTGACTATCTAAAATATGAAACCATAATTCGCGCGCTTTCATTTTCTTCAAATATTGTCCAGACGACACGTATGATTCATACAAAGTTTCAAATTCTTCACCATATACATTATCTAAATGTTTACAAATGTGCGGACACATCAAATACCAATCTTCATCGTGTTCGATTTTACGCATAAACAAATCTGGGATCCATAAAGCATAAAATAAATCACGAGCACGCATTTCTTCGTCGCCGTGATTTTTACGCAATTCCAGAAATTCTAAGATGTCCCCGTGCCATGGTTCCAAATACATCGCAAAACTCCCGTTTCTCTTCCCCCCTCCTTGATCTACGTATCGAGCTGTATTGTTGAACACTCTTAACATAGGGACAATACCATTGGACGTACCATTGGTTCCCAAAATAGATGTACCTTTGGCGCGAACATTATGAATATGTAGTCCAATACCTCCCGCCCATTTTGAAATAGACGCACAATCGCGTAATGTATTAAAAATACCATCAATACTATCTTCTTCCATACCTAACAAGTAACAAGAACTCAATTGCGGACGAGTTGTACCCGCATTATATAAAGTAGGTGTAGCGTGAATAAATAGTTTTTTACTTAGTCCATCGTATGTATCTTTTACTTTAGGTAAACAATTTCCGTGAATTTGGACCGCCACCCGCATCCATAAATGTTGGATATTTTCAATGACCATATTATCATTCCGCATTAAATATGCACGTTCTAATGTTTTATACCCAAAATAATCAATTAAATAATTGCGGTCATACACTATCATAGTTTCTAATTCTTTATGGTGTTCTTTCACAATATTGTAATAGTTGTCGGATAAATATCCTTTTTTTGTACATAGAATATTTACACTTTCAAACAATGTACGCTTGGTTTCTTTATGATGATTTGAAATACAAATATACCCAGCTAATTTTGAATAATCATAATGTATGGTTCCCATCGAAGCGCATTGTTCTGCTAACAATTCGTCGATTTGACTTGTTTTAATATTATCGTGTAATTGGTCGATCACTTTCAATACCAACCCACTTCCTTGAATATTCAAATTATATTTTACAATGAATTTATTGACACGTTCTAAAATCTTATCGTATGATAAAACTTCTTTTTTTGAGTTTCGCTTCAATACATGAATCATTAATATAGTATATCCTTTTATTTTATATCTTTTTTCTATTTTTAATATAATGAAACATAAATATACCTTGGTTTTATTATTTGTAGTCGTGATCGTTTTTTCTATACTAGGAAGTTTATTTCCATACGAGGGCTTTGAAGATTTGAAAGTACCACAATGTAACTCTAGCGACATTGTTGACGGAAGTAAAACGTGTGACGATGATAATTATATTTTAAAAACTCAAATTGTGCCTCCTGTATGTCCTTCGTGTCCACCATATTTAAGTGAAGAACCTGATGAAAAAACAAGCGAAGAAGCGAGTGTAGAAGAAGAAGAAACGTCTACAAAACCTTTAAAAAATACACAAAAGGAAAAATCCAACGTAGAATCTAAATTTTCATTTAAGCAAACGAGTGAAACCAAACAAAATGAAAAAAATAATAAACGTGGTTTGTTTAATAATCAAGGGGGAAGTGGTCTGTTAAGTGGTTTCAATAAATCTGAAAACCAAACCAATATCAATGAATATAAACAAGAAATAGAACAACTAAAAGAACAATTGAAGCAATTAAAACAATATGACGGAAACGCACCTCCATGTCCAGCGTGCGAACGGTGCCCTGAGCCATCGTTTGATTGTAAAAAGGTACCCAATTATAGATCTTCGTCGGTAAGTAATTATTTGCCTATGCCAGTTTTAAACGATTTTAGCACTTTTACGTAATCTCTTTTTTTTACAACTTTTATTCATTTGAAATGTTTTACATTTATATTTATTAGGAACTATTTTAATAATACATTTTGCTTTTTCGCCATATAGTGATTCAGTACAACCCTTTTCTTTTTTTGTTATTTTTTTAGAACAACGCGCCCGAAAATGTTCATATCTTTCACGTACGTCTTCGAAACTTAAATTCGATATTTTCCCCAACATTTTATTGATATGTTCGTGTAAATCATATACATACTTAGAAAAAGTATCCCGCGACTCCATATGTTTGTCTAATAAAGGGAGTTCTTTAAAATTTTTAACTAAATTGGTTCGACAATGTTTACACGGTAATACGTGTTTTAATAACAATATAAACTCCTTGTAATATTTTTTATTTTCTTTGGATGGGTGTATTGGATAATTAAAACTCATTGTATGTAAATAATGCCAAAGACCAGGTCCCCATACACTGGTCAACATTCCATCGCCGCTGTTATAATCTTCGTTTGTATAAACGCTCATTTCATATTATGAAGAAAAAAAATTAATTTTATGTTGAATACGCTTTTCTGTCGGATATAATAAATTTAGAATGTTTAATTTTAAACGCATTATTTCACGATAATAATGTGTTTCATTAATAGACTTTACCACTTCGTATGTATTTGTATTAAATACTTTAACAATCATTTATATATAATATGTGTTTTGTATTTATACGCTATTTTTATAAAGAATAAAATAATAGTAATATTATAATGTGGTTGTATATTGTAATATTCATATTGGTCGCTTTATTTATCATTTATACATACACAAAGAAAACAAACAAAAAAAAAGATTTTGTTGAAAACAATGAATATATAGAAACAGGACTACAAAACAACGCTGTATTATATACGTTTTATACGACATGGTGTCCTCATTCTAAAAAAACACTGGAAACATTAAAGACTATAAAACCAAATTATACCAATATAGAGTTTAAAGAAGTAAACGCAGAAAAAGACTTAGATTTAGCCAATTCATTTAAAGTTGATTCTTACCCTACTATCATATTATTGTATAAAGATGAAAAATATATGTATGACGCAGATTTAGAAGAAAGCACATTTCGACAATTTATAAGGACAACTATGAAGTAAATGTTTTATTATTTTATCTTTAAAATAATAATGAACGTTCCTAGGTTAAATATTGAAGAATTATATGAAACAAAAAAAAAGATTGATTTGAGTCGCGTGGAAACATATAATAAATTATTATTAAAAATTCACAGCAAAATAAAAATTGCGTCGAGACAAACAAACCAAACTAATTTTTGTACTTTTTTAATGCCTGAAATATTAATAGGGTATCCGAATTATAATTTCAGTGAATGTTTAAATTATATCATTGATAAATTGGAATTAGACCATTTTATATGTAAATATATACATCCTAATTTATTATTGATTAGTTGGAACCATTGGGTGCCTTCATATGTAAGAGAACAAATTAAAAAAAAAACAGGAGTTATTGTAGATTGCTTTGGAAGTGTAACCGAAGATAAAAAAACAACTATATCGTTTGACAATAAACCTACATTCGAAAAGAAATCAACTAATATATACGATGATACTTTACTGAAATCTATGAAAAGTTAACACTAAACCAAGATTTGCTTTTAGGGGTTTCTTTCTGTGGCACCTGTTGTTGTGCGACTGGTTGTCCTGGTTGCGGTTCTGGTTGCTGTGCTACTGGTTGGTCTGGTTGCGGTTCTGGTTGCGACGCGGGTTTCGGTGCGACTGGTTGGTCTGGTTGCGGTGCGACTGGTTGGTCTGGTTGCGGTTCTGGTTGCGACGCGGGTTTCGGTGCGACTGGTTGCGAGATGGGTTGCGGTGCGACTGGTTGGTCTGGTTGCGGTGCGACTGGTTGGTCTGGTTGCGGTGCGACTGGTTGTTGTATCGCTGGTTGTTCAACTATTTTTTCAGCACCGACATTTTTAAACATATTTTGAGATTTAGTATTGACTGATATGTCGGACGGATTCACAAATTGTTCCGTTTTTATAGTTTCTCGATTTTGTTCAGATGTTATAGTGGGTTCTTGAAATAAGTTTGATTGAGGAATTTGTTGTGGTGGCTCAGGTAGTGTTTCTGGAATAGTAGGAGTACTTGCCGATGTTTCTGGAATAATAGGAGTACTTGCCGATGTTTCTGGAATAATAGGAGTACTTGCCGATGTTTCTGGAATAATAGGAGTACTTGCCGATGTTTCT
>Ga0307980_1000992_pt1 | contig 11964 bp, 18 predicted proteins | sample OrgLakmetage1060_FD_201817 | JGI IMG/M metagenome (GOLD analysis project Ga0307980, IMG submission 201817) | Saline water microbial communities from Organic Lake, Antarctica - #1060 | ecosystem: Environmental > Aquatic > Non-marine Saline and Alkaline > Saline | place: Antarctica: Organic Lake... | reverse complement strand
GTATGCATTTTGATAGAGAACGACATATTTATTTCGATGACAACTCGAATAAAGTAGATAGTTATTCGCAGATAATTAAGGCCGTGAATCTTGTTTACTATCCTCCAGGGATGAAAGCGGCAGACAGAGGAACCGAGATGCATACAGCCATAGAATTGTATCAGAAAGGAGCATGGATCTCAGAATTACAAGAAGAGCATGAGCTGAAAGCAATAAAGGCTTATAAGAAATTCAAAGAAACGTACATTAAAGAAGTCATCGCAATGGAGATTCCTTTTATTGCCAGTTCAGGAGATGAAAGCCTCTGGGCTGGATGCGCCGACCTGGTTTTTATAAACAAAAAGGATCAAATATGTATCGCAGATATGAAGTCGGGGAAAAAGTACGAACACCATAAAATACAACTTGCGGCATATAACCTCGGACTTATGGGGTATCCAGCTATGGGATATGTTATCTATCTCGACCTGGAAGAATGTGAACCCTTAGATATTAGTAAATACTGGGATCACTGGATGGCGGTTTACAGCACCTACTATTATAAAAAGAAAAGGAGGCTTTACCAATTTGATAGAGTTCTACAAAGGGTTGCTGAATACCCTAATCAAAGAGCCAGAGATGTTATCAATGAATATAAAGACAAAGAAGCCCTTCGGAGATTATCTCCTCAAAAAAGATAGAGCCGCTTTTCTTTCCGGTTACATAAAATGGTTACAAATTTCCGAAGAAATGCAAGATTTTGATTGACATACTATTATAGATATAATACACTAAGTGAATAAGGAGTGTATTATGGCTAGTTATAAAAATGTTAATAAGTTTGGCCGTGGTGGGTTCATGACCTACATACCGGCAAGTTTCGCAAGAAAACTGGGAGACGAGCTCGTTTGCGTCGTCGATCAGGAAAGCGACGAGGCTCTTCATCTATACTCTATAGATGAAGCAAAAAAGAGAGGTATTAAGCCACGGCTTAGAAATACCAGGGAGAATTAAATGGTTGCAAAAAAATTACATCTAATTATGAAAGAGGTCGGGAGCATCGGAAAGGATTCTTCGATCGACACACGGAAGGGATCCTATATGGTTAGATCGGAAGAAGCTGTTCTAAGTGCCATAAGGCCTTTGTTTGTAAAGTACGGTCTCGTAATGTACCCAGTTGAAATCAGGACGGAAAGGACGGGACAGCTAACCTGTCTTAATGTAGATTATGTTATCTACGACACAGAAGACGACGATACCATAAAGGTTTCAGCATACGGTGAAGGATATGATGCCGCAGATAAAGGAGCTGGGAAAGCATTAACTTATGCGACTAAAAATATGCTGGTCAAATTGGTTCTTGCCGTCTCCGGAGAAGACTCTGACAACAAAAGTTCTGATGCAATCGTAGATGAACAGAATGAAGTCTTTGAAAAGTTTAATGCGATTATAGCCCGGATTGATAAAGCAAAAATTCCTGGAGATAACAAAGCTTTGCTCAAAACAAAGGCGTCGAAATATACAAACGACAGTGAAATGCTAGACAATATCAATAAGTATTTAGATTCTATAAACCTATGATACACGGATTGATAGACTACATGGCAATAGCGAAGGCCAATACCAGCTCTATTCAAATCTCAGAAGATTATAGAGACGGGTTTAGGTCTCTTCTCTCCAAACATAAAGTACTTACAATAAATATTGAGTTTACCGCCAATGTTATAGAAACACACAAAGGCGGTATTCTTAATTTCTACACAGACAACGTTGAAATCAAAGCACGACAGAAATTAAAACCTAAAACTAGAGATCAACAGAATCTTCTGAGAGCAATCGAGCGGCTAATTTTCTTTGCCAGCAACAACAGAGAGCCTTTGTCTAATGAAATCAACAACATCCACGAAGCTCTTCTCGAACTATATGCTCCAAGAAAAGAAGCCCCTATAGGTGATAGACCAATTATTGTAAGGACTGGCGATCCAGATCTCTCAACGCAAGGAATGGCTAGGATTATATGGGGAGCTTGGAATGAGTTGTGCCTGTTAGACATTCCAGAAGCAGTTAATGACGCAATAAGTAATAATTTAAAAAATGTTTGGGATGCAATGAAGGCATGGAAGTATGATCATTATTACAAAATATTTAGAGACCTTGAATCCAGGATGGATTTTGAGGAGTACAAAGCAACGCATCCGGTATGCGAATTAACCGGCAGACATGGAACGGTAGAGAATCCGCTTGAAAGAATACATATCATATCAAAAGGAAATGATCCTGGTCTTTACGAAAAGACTTGGAATTATATTATGGGATTACATTCGGTACACAGAAGAATCCACGACAAAGGATGGGAAGCCGTCCTTAAAGATTACCCACACATGAGGAGAAAATATAATGATGCACACTCAAAAATTGAAAGAGACGACAGTGAAGCTGTCAGCCCTGAAATACCATCCAGTCAACGAACAGCTATATGAAGATGACGACTGCGAGGATTTAATTGACTCCATCGAACGAGAAGGCTTAAAAGTCCCTCCTCTTATCACGCAAGACAATATTGTTATCAGCGGACATCGAAGAGTTAAGGCTTTACGGATCCTAAATATAGAAGAAATTCTTTGCAACGTAAAGGAGTACGAGACACAGGACGAAGAACTTATCGATCTAATCACATATAATCTCTACAGATTAAAAACAAACGAACAGAAGATTCGTGAAGGGATAATGCTTGAGCGACTCTACAAGGAAGATCAGGGATCCTACGGCAAGCCCATAAGAGATGTCATCGGAGAAAAGATGGGCATCTCCGGACGTTCTTATGCCGACGGTAAAGAAGTTGTTCAAAAGATTGATGAGTTTAAAACGGCAGACATGGATAAATACAAATCTGTTAAGTCAGAACTTAACAAATCTATCAGGGCTGGAAAGAAAGCTATAGAAGAACCTTCTATTGAGCCACAACTTGAAGATAATAGACACGCCTACTGGAAAGAGTTTCTTAAAGTCATTGAACAGTTAGAAAAATCTCACGCTAAACTTTCAAAACAAAGAAACCATACAACACCTCATGCCCTAGGGCATATGATAGGGAACTTAATTGATTTTGCGGATCGTGTTAAGACGTGGGCACCAGAAAACATGGTTAATTGTTCTGTCTGTGGAGGAGATGGCAGAGACGGAGATAAAAGCTTCTGTGATCACTGCATAGACGGCCAGGTAGGCGTGTATAAAGAGTCTAAATATTAGGAGAAAACATGACGTTGTTTGAATCTAATCCTCACAAACTAAGGGAGCACCAAGAAGAGGCGGTATTTGAAACACTAAAAGCTATAGACGAAGGCGAAAATCCTCTTGTTATAATGGCAACCGGAACTGGAAAGACAATAGTCTCCGCGGAAATAAACAGAGCATTGATATCTGCAAATAAAAAAACTCTGTTCCTCGCTCATACTGAGGAGTTGGTTAATCAGGCAATCAACAAATTTTACCAACAAGCAGAAATTGATGCAGGAAAGGAAAAGGCCGAATATTCCGCACATCACGGGCATAAATGTGTTGTCGGCTCAGTCCAAACTATGAAGGGGAAACGCCTTGAGAAATGGGCCAAGGGACAGTTTGATGTAATTACCACCGATGAAGCACACCATTCATTAGCTTCTACATATAAAAAGATTTACAGCCACTTCGACAACGCTCAGCTAATAGGATTGACAGCAACTCCAGACAGAAGAAAGAAAAAAGAAAACCTCGGAAGTATCTATTCAAAAATCTCCTATGAATACCCACTTCATAAAGCAATTAAAGACTGTTACCTGTCTCCGATTGTGGGAGAAAAGATAAACGACTTCACCATCGATCTCAACGATATAAAGATTTCTCACGGAGACTTCAATGAAAATGCACTGGCAGGTAAAATAGAAAAGTATCTATTGCCCATAGGAAAAGCAATCGTTGAAAAAACTGCTGATAAAAAAACTCTTATCTTCTGCCCTAATGTAGCAAGCTCTAATATGATGGCAAAAGTATTAAGAGAGCTTGGCCTCGATGCTGAATATTTATATGGAGGCCATGACAAAATAGAGCGTCCAGAAATTCTTTATCGCTTTTCATCCGGGCAAACCTCACATCTTTGCTCATGCTCAATATTAACAGAGGGATATGACGAACCGTCAATTGAAGCTATTGTAATGCTACGATTTACTACCTCAAGGTCTTTGTATTCTCAAATGATCGGAAGGGGAACAAGGCTTTACCCAGGGAAAGAATCTTTATATCTATTGGAGTTTACAGCTAACAGTGACACGCATGAACTCGTAACGCCTTATGAGCTTTTCAGCACAATGGGATTTGGAGAAAGAGTTAGGAATAAAGCGTTGTCTGTTTCAAAGGACGGCCCAATAGATTTCCTTTCCGTCCTTGAGGAAAGTAATGAAGATGTCTATTTGATAAAAAATATTATAGACAGAACTGTTGTTAAAGATTTCGGATACACAAAGTTTGATCCCGTTGGAATAGGAGATTTCTTTAATGTAGATATAACCGGAGAGTTTGATGTCTATTACCAGGGACGAAAACTTGAGGGCCAAATCACACAGAAACAGGCCCAGCTTTTAAATAGATACGGTATTACAATAACAGGCGACATGGATAAAGCGAAGGCATCTAGGCTGATAGACTCATTATTCCAGGCAAAGATTTTTCCCTCAGATGGAGAAGCAACCAGATCACAGCAAGTCTTTTTACAGAGGCACGGTTACGATATCCAGGGAATGAAGAAAGGGCAAGCGACACTATTGATTTCAATGCTTAAGGGAGCAAGCGATGAATCTAGAAATAGAACAGCAGTATGAGGAACAGTTAGATAAAGTAAAACGGGAAACACTGGGCTATATTTCCAGCCTAGTGAATAAGTACTCTAAGGAAGAAATCAAAATACTAATGAGGACAAAGCTCATTAACATGAAAAAGGATCATTTAATAGATATGTTTATGTATTGGATAGATGAGTACTTTAAAGATTTTTACACACATACAGAATATTCTACACCAGATGAAAGAAAAGGACTGAGAGATTATTATTCCAAAGTCTATAGAGAGAAAGCAAAAGAAGTTACTGGTAGCGATAAATATGCTGACGGTAAACCAAAACTCCCAATGTTCGGGAAAAAGGAAAACACACAAATAATCAAGCTGTTTAAAATGTTCGGGATACAAACCCTTCGCAACATGATTGAAATATTTTTCAGTGACGAAATAGATCAGGTAAGAGAGTTTACTAGGGGTAAAAAGGCTGGATATGGATTCAGTATATTTTATTCCATGGTTCCGAAACTTTCCGTGATTAAAGGCATAGACAATATCCCGTGTGACTCATGTAAAGGGATTTTAAAACATAAGAGTTGGTGTGAAAAATCGTTTGTAAAAATCAAAGAACAAGAATATGAAGAAATCCGCGCAGAAAAAATTGACATACACTTAACCGAGAACTTTTGGAATAAAGTCAAAGGAGAGAAAAGTGAAAGCGCATGAATTAGAATTCCATATTAAACAGGTCTACAGTGATATCAAGAGACAAGTCAGCCTTAACGGCATGAAAACCGATTCACCTGTAACGGAATACACCATGGATGCATATGTGAAAATAATTAAAGCACTTACTGGCAATCAGCCATAATTATGGAAAATTTTCCATAATAAGGAGAAACAATGGATTACAATAAAATTATTTTATCAGGTAGGCTCGGCCAAGATGCTGAGCTTCAGTACACAAGCTCAGGTTATGCCGTTCTAAACTTCTCTTTAGCAAACAGCCCAAACTACAAGGATAAAGACAAAGTTTCTTTTTTCCGCTGTGCGTTATGGGGAAAAAGAGCGGAGAGCATGAAGGATTATCTCACAAAGGGGACTGCAATCATAATGGATGGACAGGTGGTAATAGATAAATACCAAAAACAAAATGGAGACATAGCCTACATCACCAAGATTAATGTCGGAGATCTCCAGTTTGCACAATCTAATAAAATCGATCCTTCATCCAAGCCAAAAGCTGCTCCTCAGAAACAACCGAGTGGAGGCGGCTGGCACCAAGACAATCCTCAGGCAAAACAGGCAGATGAAGATCCAGATAAAGACTTACCTTTCCCTGCTATAGATGATGAGAATATACCGTTCTGATGCAGGCTAAAGTTTTCTTAACAGGAATATGTGTCGGGATGTCCTTTGCTGATTCCGACACAAAGCCTCATGCTAAAATCTATTATCGGATAAAGACTCCAGAGAAAACGCTACATTGTCTTGCTATTGTTTGGCTGAAAGGAAACTATAAAGAACTTATAAAAGTTTTTAGACCGAGGCGTTATGTCTCTGTAACTGGCACACTGATTTCACTATCTTATAAGGGGAGAAACAATAATACCAGAGCGGCAATTCAAGTTATTTCAGCGGAGTATTTAAATAAAAGAGTGAGTAAAGAACAGTTTTTAAAAATAAGAAAAGGATTGCGATCAATGAAACGGATCTACTACGAATTCTTTGAACTAAAAAATCAGCAGGGCATGAAGTATTATATGCACCGAGCAGAAGTAGATCTTCCGGATTATATAACAAGATGGAGAAAGACTCTACCTAGCTCCACTAATAAAAAGGATGAATAGTAACCTACCACGGGGCAAGCCCCATGGCTTTTAAAAGCCAAAGGTTACCAGCAGACAAACAGGAGTAAAAATGTTTGTAAACGATACACAGAAAATTAGAAACCTTGGGATACCGCCTCAGTTCCAAGCTCTTTGGATATGGGTTAAACAGTCCCGTGTGGTAGGGACAGTGCTCATATCGTTAAACTCTGTGATATCTCTGCGAGAGGAAGTCGGATTTATTGGTAACTCCAATACCAGTGATACGCATAACTCCAATACACAGGAGGGCTTAAAGCCATGTATGTGTATGTAATAAGCAAGAACGGGAAACCCTTAATGCCGTGTTCGCCAGCAAAAGCTAAACATCTGCTTGAAGCTGGTAAAGCAAAGTGCATTAAAAGAACACCATTCACAATCAAACTTTTATGGGATTGTGAGGAAAATACACAAGAAATAGTTGCAGGAATGGATACAGGGAGTAAAACAATTGGGTGTGCCGCTATTGCTAACGGCAAAGTGGTATATCAGTCTGAGGTACAGATAAGACAAAATGTTTCCAAAAAGATGGAACAAAGAAAAATGTATAGAAGAAACAGACGCGGTAAAAAAACAAGATACAGAAAAGCTCGTTGGCAAAATCGTGCTTCTATGCGAGAAAACGGCAGATTAGCTCCAAGCATTAGGTCAAAAGTTGATTCCCATTTAAGAGAAAAGAGATTTGTAGAATCAATACTGCCTGTCACAAAATGGAAAGTTGAAACAGCTAGTTTTGATATCCACAAGATTAGCAATCCCGATGTGAAAGAATATCGGAATGGAAACCAAAAAGGTTTTTATAACACGAGGGCGTTTATATTGAACAGAGACAGGTATCAGTGTCAAAAATGTAAAGCTAAAAACACTAAACTTCATGTGCATCATATTGTATTTCGGAGTAATGATGGTACGGACACCCCAAGCAACCTGATTACATTGTGTTCGACATGTCATAATAAACTGCACGGAGGGAAGTTTGAAATTAAAGGTACAAGAAGTAAAACCAAACATGCTACTGAAATAGGGATAGTTAAATCTCAATTGAAAAAAGAGTTTGGTGATTTTGAAGAAACCTTCGGATACGAAACGAAATTTAAGCGGGAGCAGATTTTGCAATTACCCAAAACGCATCACTACGATGCCGTGGCTATATGTTGTGAAGACGATGATTGCGTCTCCCTTAATGACACAGTTTATTATAAAAAACACGTCTCTAACGGTGATTATCAACAAAACAAAGGAATCCGTTCGGAGAAAAAGATACCCACTGGGAAATTGTTTGGTTTAAGAAAATTTGACCATATCCAAACACCTAAAGGGACTGGTTTTATCAAAGGAAAACGCAGTACGGGCTTTTTTGCTATATCAGACTTGGATGGCAAAGTGATTAGTTCGGCTGTCAATGTAAAGAAGAATTGTGTAAGATTGAAAGCAAGAACTACAACACTAACAGAAAGGGGGATGGCACATTCCTCCACGGGGCAAGCCCACGTGGTTTCCTGTGCCTAATTTTATGACACATTACGAGTTATGCGAAAAGACAGCAAAGCGGTTCTTGAAAAAGTCTAAAGTGGTTCTTTTTGAATATCAAAATTATTCAACAGGAGAGTTCCCGGACGTGTTGTGCTTTAAAAATAATCATACCGAATTATATGAAATAAAAGTTGGTAGGTCTGATTTTTTGGCAGACGTGAAAAAAGTGTGTAGGGAAAAGTGGAAGCGTCGGGGATTCTTTACGAAACACGCAGGAGAGAAAGAGCTTGTAAGGTGGAAAGTCTTGGCCCCTGAGTTAATGCACGTAGAAAAGCCGCATTTAGGCAAATTAAGATATTATGTTTGCCCGGCGGAACTAATCTATCCCAATGAACTCTCCGCAGGGTGGGGACTATATTGGTTCAAAAATAATAAATTTTATAAGAAAAAATCTTCTGGTAATTTTCAGAGGAATATCCATGACGAAATTGCAATATTAACCCATGCAATGCGAAAGTATGCCAGCGGTGACGGTGAAAACATTCTTGTTAACACATACAGTCCTTAGGGGGGGGGGAAATGAACGATAAAATCAAAAAGGAGGCTTAATGGATCCCAGAATAGAGCATAAAAATGTACTGGATTTATTGAAAGCACACCCGGAGGGACTCCTGACCACCGAAATTACAAACCATTGCGAAGAGCTTAACTCCAATAAAGTTGTAAAAATTGTGACTAAACTTACAGAGGCCGGGGTTATGATCTGGGAAACAACAGACGGCGAGGGAGACCGTGGCCCTGTACGCTATGGCATTTTAGGGAACGAGAGCGAGAACTAATCCAACCCCTCCAGCAGTAACATTTACACCGACAGAAATTCCAAGGCCTATTTGTAACCCGTGGATTTCTCTCTCTTTAGCCGCTATCATCTTTCGGAGATCCAGGATTACCGCCTCTGCTTCTTTCTCGTAATCCGCGAATGATTTCTCTAGCTCGCTCATTTCCTTTTGCGATCTCTCCAGCTGTTCTTTCGCTGTTGCTAATCGCTCTTTCGCTGTCGCTAATTGCGTCACGAGCTCTTCTATTTGCGTCGCCTGCTCCGTCAATATTGTCTCTAATTCCGTCAGCTCGGCCTCGTAACTCTCCAACGCGCCGATCGACAGCGGGATCAGAAACAATAGCAGTCCAATGATTTTTTTCATGAAGCCTTCCTCCTATGTAAGCGGCAAGAACCGTGAGTATCCATGCAATTACAATCCATATCACGACTTTTTCTCCAATACGCATGCGCCAAATAAGGCACCGATAAGCGTCACCAGGGGCCATGCGAATTCAGCCATACTGCCGCCCTGAATAGCTACTATAACCAGTACCCCAAATAATCCCGCTAAACAGATAAACCCTGCAACTCTCTTACTGGAAGTATTCCCTGTGCTGTCTTGAAGTAATTTGTTAGCCATTACACTCTCCTCAGTCTTAATTCCGCATGAAGCTTTTCCGGATCAACTCTTTCTTCGTGTTTCTCCCATGATCTTCCGCGGTGTATCTCGTAATGAATATGAGCGCCGGTAGAAAAACCAGCGTTCCCTGACTCCCCTATTTTTTCCCCGTTTTCGACCGAAACCTTGTGTTCTTTTGATAAAAAGTTAAAAGCCAGTATATCATCTTTCTCTACCTCCTTGAAATCATAGTTTCTTCTCAATGCCCAGGGCTTATTGAAAAGCTGGTTTACATAAATATGAGCGAAGACGTGCGTGAGTCCAGTCTCTTCCCCCTCCACAATTATCAAACCACCAAATGTATCATAGAAATAATTCCTAAAAGCATAAAGATTCCCATCTTCCCAGTATAGGTTTTGATACCCAGAACCCTTTCTTATAAGAAACTGATAATAGACCTGTCCTTTCTCTGGAGCCCATATATCCGTGCCGATAGGACAGCCTATATCAATCGCTCCATGAATATGCGACTTTTCTGTCGCATTTAAAGGTCTCTGTTCATTATATGGCGCCGTAATGGGCCATTGTAGAGATACCGGATACTGCATCTTACCTCCTAAAGAAAGACAAAGATTGAAACAATTCCTGTTATCATTACTCCCAAATTAAGGACTAATAATATGAGCTGAATGTTTACATCCACTTTTCTTATCTTATTCTCTTCCAACTTCTCCTGTCTGCCATCACATAAAGCCACCTGTTTTTCAAAGTCCTTTTTCGCAAGATAAATTTCAGGTGCTTCACTGTAGCGGTAGGTATTAACTTGATCCATCAAAGCCTTCGTGTCATTGTGCCACCGCAGACTAATACTGTTGAGAGTTTCAGGAAGTTCTTTAGTTAAAACTGCCACCTTCTCCTCCACTTTTTTTAATCTTCCAGAGATTCCGTTGTTCCCGGAAACTCCGAATAAATGCTCCATAAGATTCTGTGTCGATGCTTCCGATTTGGAACGAAGTTCTCTGACGGTTCCCCAAAGTTTGCCGATATTCTCATTCTGTTTGTCGTCTAAAGACATCCTCCGCCCCTTTTAGAAAAGCTTCAATCTTCCAGTCCTGCGCTCCTGCATCATAAAGTCCTACCCCTGGCCCGGGGCAATTCTTTTTAATGTAAGGTATCACTATTTTAAATGTATCATGTTTGGCGTAAGGAAGCCAGTAATTAGGATCTTCAAACTTAAGGGCTCTTTTCAAATTAAGCCTGTCTGCCTGGTTTGCGCCCAGCACAAATAGAAGTTTATCGGCCATGCCATGCTTTTTAAACCGTTTGTATTTTCTTTTGTACCAAAACCACAGCATCAAAGGACAAGTAGTAGATAAATATTGTTCAACGAGAATCATATCTACTAACGGATACAGTTCTCTATACGATTTAAAGGGTGTTAGTATCCCAAACCATAGCCAGATTTTTATTTCGGGATGGTCTTCTCTCACCATTTTTATTGCTTTAACCAGCTCTTCGACCTGTTCTTTTCGTCTTACAAGGTATTCATCTATACAGATAGATTCTGGACTATGAGAAACAAACTGTCTATAAAGAGTTTCAGCACTATAGACGTGTTTGCCAAGAATGTTCGCTCTCCGTCTTAGATGATTCTTTAAGCCAGATATTTCCGCATTAATTAAATCATAACTGGTACAGTCAGTCAGTTTGCCTTTGAACTTTTCTATTCTTTCTTTAGTACTTGCTAAATAAATAATCATATATTTTGTCCTTTTTCTATCTGGCAGATCACTCGTTTTGCGGTGTTTGGAATGACCTGGTAATCGGCGTATGGCACTACTTAGGCTCCTCCAGCCATTGTTCTATAAAATAAAAAATACATAAGCCGCACCGGCGTTACTTGCGCCTGTGTCTTCAAGATGAGCACCAACTATGGCATAGTCGCCGAAGATAGAAACAGAATAACCGAACTCATCATAGGCCGCCGGATCGCTGGCTCTAATTTTTGAAGTCTGTCCCCACGTTGTCCCAATACGTCGAAAAATATATGCCGCCCCTGCACTTCCCCCGTCTTCCGGTGCGCCAATGATAGCGTAATCACCAAAAATGTCTACTGACGCGCCAAATCTGTCATCTGCCGCCGCGTCGCTTGCAACTATTTTTTGCTGTTGTGCCCAACTAGTTCCAGTTCTTAAATATATATAAGCCGCACCGGCTTGAGATGCGCCTGTGTCTTCAAGATGAGAACCAACTATGGCATAGTCGCCGAAGATAGAAACTGAATAACCGAATTGATCAGATTCTGCCGGATCGCTCGCATGTAAGATGTCCTCTTCTGTCCATGTCTCTCCTGACCGCGTGAAAACATAAGCCGCACCTGCACTTGCCACCCCTGTGTC
>Ga0307980_1000990_pt1 | contig 11971 bp, 10 predicted proteins | sample OrgLakmetage1060_FD_201817 | JGI IMG/M metagenome (GOLD analysis project Ga0307980, IMG submission 201817) | Saline water microbial communities from Organic Lake, Antarctica - #1060 | ecosystem: Environmental > Aquatic > Non-marine Saline and Alkaline > Saline | place: Antarctica: Organic Lake... | reverse complement strand
AAAATTTGTAGATTAATTTTTAAGAATGAAAAATTTGTAGATTAATTTTTAAGAATGAAAAATTTGTAGATTAATTTTTAAGAATGAAAAATTTGTAGATTAATTTTTAAGAATGAAAAATTTGTAGCCTAAAAAATAATTGATATTTAAATATTTTATAGATACTTAAATATCAATTATTATAAAATAAAATTAATCAGAAAAATTATCTCATTTTTTCTTCTTCATACATTCTTCTTTTAACTTTTCAATCTCTCTAGGTGTAAGAGTGGCTGCATATTCTATAAATTTCTTTTTAGTCCCAACAAGATCGTCTTTTTTAAGATTTGGATTTTTATTTCTCATATCATTCAAGATCTTTGAGGCAAACTTAACTGCAGGTACTCCATTTTTAACTTCAAATTCTTTAACACAATAATTTCTTAATTCACCAAACAGAACTAGTGAAGGATGTAAAGCCCTTCTTGGTTTATCACTCCTATCACTATCTTTAGAAGCTTTCTTACTGGCCTTCTTAACAACATCTCTATCAGCTTTAATCACTTTCTTAACTTCGCTAGATGTATTTTCACTTGCAGCTTTCTTGGACTTTTTATTTTTACTCTTGCTCCTCTGATCTCTACTTTCTATTTTTTTTTTGAATTTTTTCCTCCTAGCTGTGTAACTCTATTAGCACGAAAGTCCATATTACTACTAGTTGCAGAATAATTATTTTTATTATTAAAATTATCACTAGAATCTGAAAGTACAATAGTATTGGATAGATGTAAATTACTATCTAGATCATCACCGGGGGAATATTTTTTAATAGCTTTCATACCATTTCCCCCTAACTGCATCTGCATATATTGACTATAATCTTCTGTTCCCTGCAGACTATCATTGCTGTTTTTACTTCCTTTATCTGACTCAGATGATGTATCACTGCCTTTGTACGATCCACCCTCAAAGATAGTATGCTCAAATAATGTTTTCACCTTACTATTTTTACTATTGTTATTAGTTCTGTAATTGCTCCCAAATAATCCACTATAGTCATATTTTTCACTGTTTTTAACTCTATTTTTATTTCTTTGGATTAAGTCACTCTGAATAAATTTATTGTTGGGTAGTGAGGTTGAAGATAGATTACCCGCGCCCCCACGCATAACAGAATTTCTGTCAGCAGAAGTAGCAGACTGATTATCCGTTCTAAACGGCGTATTATTAATAGTTTCACTAAAATTCATTTATATATTATTATAAAGAAAAATAATATTAATTCTTACCTGTCATATGGATGAATAAAATCTATATCTAATATTTTAAAAATATCATCTTCAGATTTTAAATATATATATTTATTATTTTTAATGTCATATAATCCATATTCATTAAGCGAATACATCTTTTTCTTAGCCAGTCCTCTTAATCTTTGGTTGAACTCTTTTGAACCTGTAAAATACAACAATGATGAATAATAATATTTCCATTGAACAAATATAATATCAATTCTCCTATATACTGATTTTCTATCATTAAGTTTAATAAATCCCATATATTTAGTTTTGTATTTCTTGTCAGTAATATCAGTTAATACTATTTTATCCGCTTTCAATTCTTGAACAAATAAATATAACTTATTATCAATATCATCATTATCTTTTATACTTACCAACAAATCAATGTCATTTGATGTATTATTCCCTCTTCTATATGATCCACAGATAGTATAAACATAATTATTTTTCTTAGCTATAATATCTTTAAAAAGACTATCGTAACAGCTCATCTCTGTTCTAGGAATATTTGTGAAATATTTATTATGAAAATTTAATCCTAATTTAATTTTATCGTTAACTATGACTTCATTATTGCTAACTTTTCTTTTGAATTCATTAAAAGTTTTAATCTTATATTTATCTATTATATCTTTTGCTAACTTTGGTCCTATACCAATCACTCCAGATAATTCAGTTAATAATTTATTATCTTTGGAAATTTTAGTAGTTTTACTATTTTTTTTATTCTTGATAAAATTAATTATTTTATCAACTGTCCCTTTACCTATACCTTTGTATTCTAATAATTCTGATGCATTATCTACCGTAATTTCTTTATTATGTTTTTTGATAATTTTAATTGTTAATTTTATTGTATTGATTTTATATATAAGTTCATTATTGTTTTCTAGTTCATTTTTATAATTATTTAGATATTCTAAAATGTTTTTGTTATTTGTCATATAACAAATAATAAAAACATTTATTATTTATACCCAAATAATAAAAACATTTATTATTTATACCCAAATAATAAAAACATTTATTATTTAGCATTATCATTTTCATAGAAAGCCATAGTTATATCAAATCCATTAATTTCAATTTGGTTTAAATCTGTAACATAATTTCTAAATTCATTTATATTACTCATATCATCATATTTATACCATTTATTTTTTACTTTTATAACACTGATATAATGCCCTGATACTGCACTATTACCTGAATGCAAATTAAGAGCAAATAATTTATATTTATTTCTTTTATCACTGTATGGAGATTTTTCTCCATAAGATTGTTCTAGATCTATATTTTCATCTACAATAATTTTGTATTTATCTTTTTCCGTTACATCTTTAATATTAACATTCCTGGAAATATTAACAATTAATATTTTAGGCAACAACCATATTTTCTTTATAGTCTTATAATCTATTGAGTAATTACAGGTTTTGCATTTATTATGAGGAGAATTATACGTATCATTTTTACTCCATTTATTATAGATAGCATTATTTATAACATTACTAATATTGTTATCGTTCAAAATCTGACAATCTTTTTTTGTTATATCTATGGTCATACAAGTATGGTCAGTATATTTAACTTGAGTTCCACATTCACATTTTTCAGTGGTAGAATATATAGTATAAAATAATGGTAATATAAATGAATACTTGTCAAAGTTAGATAAATATTTTATTGAGAAAATGTCAGGTTTTAATTCATTATTTAAATTTTTAATAGACTGCATAAATTCTGATTTAGCATTAAATGATGTTCCATCAGACATCTTTGTGATAATCTTCATTAAGAACTCAGAGCTATCTTGTTGATCCCTACAATTGAACGATGATTCAAATATTAAATTACTAATATTATCCACAGTATTTTGTTTTTTAGCAGCATATGTAGAATATTTTCTTCTGTCACCACCATCAAACAAATTATTAATACTTTTATACAATTTAATATTTTCTCTACTAATGCTAGCTGTATAGTTTTGGGAAGTATGAAATGAAAATAATTTTGTTTTGTCATGTATGAGCTGTAATATCATCAATATACTATCTGCATAACAGCTATTATATTGATGATTAAAGAAAAAATAATCCTCAATATCTTTATTAGTAGCCATAATAATATATTATATATTATTAATAAATTCTTCGTTAAATTTATGTTCATCTTCTGAATCTATTGAAATATCATCATCAAATTCAATCTTAACTAGATCCTTATCTTCACTTTCTTCTTCCTCTATTTCTGCAATATCTCCAAAGAGTTCATTGTATGATGATGAACTCTTTGATTTAGTATTAGTTGGAGGATTTAAAACTTTGAACCCTGTTAAATCTCCCTGTTTTTTGAGATTTTTAACTTCATCATTAGTATATTTATGAATTATATAATATTTATTTTGTTCATATATAGATGTATCTAATAATACATAATCATTAATTTTTATTATATTTCTTCTTCCTTTTGTTAAGGAACCTTTAACTTTAGCTATAACATTTATATTACTTTTTACAAGTTTAACTTCAAATCTACTATCGCCCTTACATGCAATAACTTGACCATAATATTCAGTTTCAGATTCAATAAATATTGATTCTTTAGTTTCCTTTCTTTTTTGATGCTTCTTTTCATGTGTTGTCATCACTATAACTTATGGATAAAATAATATTTAAATTGTTTTTAAATGAATTAGGATGAACAATTAATACATTCCTCACCAGGTTTGTTATTATATTCTTCGTTTGTTTTAGCGGGGGCAGTAGAAGGAGCATTAGCACCTTCCCTCCCGCATTTATTATTAGAGATCGTCGCCGCAATTGGTTTAACCGCTGGTTTAGAACGTAAGTAATAAATTCCAGTTTTTAAATTATTTTCCCAAGCATAAAAATGAGAACTCGATAATTTATTATTATCTGGATCTGCAAAGTATATATTCATTGATTGAGATTGATCAACAAAAGGTGCTCTTGCAATGGCGCTATTATGAATGGCCTTTTGCTTGATCTCCCAAACCGTTTTATATAAATCTCTAATATTTTCAGGTATATATAATAGAGATTGAATAGATCCATCATTAGAAAAAATATCTTGTTTAACATTATCATTCCATAGTTTTATAGCAATAAGATCATCAATAAGATGTTTATTGATGACGATAAACTCTCCAGCCTGAGTTTTTCTTACATACATATTGCTAGTTATTGGTTCAAAAGATTCAGTATTTCCCATTATTTGACTTGTTGATGCTGTTGGCATCAGTGCTGTCAATAAACTATTTTTGGTTCCATATTTAATGACTTTTTCTCTTAATTTTATCCATTCAGTTTCATATGACAATGGTATATTTTTATTATGTAAATTAAACTGGAATTTACCTTCCCTGAAGAAAGAGCCGTCAAATGAAGAATAAGGTTTATCATTAGTATCATTTACACTTGCCTCCATTGCACCGAGATATATAGTTTCCATAATCTTTGCATTAATTTCTAATGCTTCTCTAGATTCATATTCTTTTTTTAATGAAAATAATACATCATTTAATCCTTGAATACCTAAACCAATAGGTCTATGTTTCATATTGGATAATCTTGTTTCTTCCGTAGGATAATAATTAATATCAATTACATTATTTAGATTCTTAGTGGCTTTATAAGCTACTTTTCTTAGTTTATCATAATCAATTTCACCTACTAAATATTTATATAACTCATTCCATCCACCAATGTATTCTGTTCCTTTATTAGTTTCAACAAATATCTGAGGATATGTCATTGTTGTTATATTCAATTGACGTTGTAGCATATTTAACGATTCTTCAGTATAAGATATTTCTTCATATTTAATTTTATAACTTTCAATATAATTTTTACTGTAATTACAAAACTTACATTCTGGTTTTGTATAAATTACAAATGAAATATTTTTGGTATTAAACTTCTTAATCATTTTAGGTAGTCCGATAGATGCCAAGTTACATACAGCATGTTCTTTTTCATTAGAAAACTCGACAATTTCCGCACATAAATTAGAAGATTTAATTGTACCCAAGTTTTTTTGATTATTCATTTTATTGATTGTATCTTTGAACATTATGTATGGCATTCCAGACTCCATTTGAGAGTACATAATAGCTCCCCATAATTTTAATGCTGGAACTTTTTCTCTGTATTTTCTCTGAAGGATATATTTATTGTATAGATTGTCATACTCTTCTCCATAGACATCTTCTAACCCAGGACAATCATCTGGACTCATTAGATACCAATCTTTATTTTCTTTTACACATCTCATAAAGTTATCTGAGATCCATAAACCTAAAAATAAATCTTTTGCTCTCATTTCATCTGCACCTACATTTTTTCTTAATTCAAGGAAATCAAATACATCTGCATGATGTGGTTCGAGATATGCAACGATTGACCCTGGTCGTTTCCCTCCTTGATTGATCCATCTTGATAGACCATCAAAGATTTTTAACATGGGAACTATACCATTGGATAATCCTCCTGTGCTTTTAATCATGCTACCTTTTGACCTTATATTTGATATATGTAGTCCAATACCTCCGGCCCATTTTGAAATTTGAGCACAGGAAGACATGAGATTCATAATTGACGACACACTATCATCAGCACCCAATAAGTAACAAGATGATAATTGCATATTTTTTGTTCCAGAGTTAAATAAAGTAGGAGTTGCATGAATCATTTCTTGATTGGACAATAGATTATAAGTTTCCTTAATAGAATCTGAATTATATCCACTAACAGTTATACTTGTCCTCATAAATAAATCTTGTGGTTTTTCTATTACATTTTTTTTATTATCTTTTAAAAGATATGATTTTTCCAGAGTTTTATATCCAAAATAGTCAATATTATAATCTCTCTTATAGTCAATAATATCATTATATTCTTCCTTATGATTATTAACTTTATTCAACCAATCCTCACACATATTATGATTTTCTTGTTGAATATAATTCATTGTATCTGTAAATGTTCTAACGTTACATTGGTGTAAATAATAGATTAAAATATTACCACCAAATATTACGTAGTTTGTATTAACTGTAATTTCTGAACATGTTGACGCCAGAAACTGGTATAAATCACGTTCAGAAATATTATTGGGAATTTTATTAAAAATTTTAGAAAGGATTAAACTAATATCAATGTCATTATTGGAAAATTTACTTTCTTTCAATATGCTTTTAAGTATGACATTAATTTTTTTCAGATTATCATTTGAGTTACCTGGGTTACCTGGGGGGTTACTTGGGGGGTTACCTGGGTAACCTGAATTACCTGGGTAAGCGGGGTAAGCTGGGTAAGCTGTCTTTTTGGTATCGTACAACGTCATGATAGTTATGCTGTATATCATACTCTGTATTTATACCGTTTAAAATTCAAATTTTTATTAAAAACATAAATGTAACTAATAGAAATTTAAATATCTAATTATCTAGAATTCATCATCAAACTTAAATTCTGAATTAAGTGTTTTATTATTAATACAAGGATTTTGATATTCAGTCGGTCTGGACTCAAAGAAGTTTGTTTTACCTTCCATACCAATCCTTTCCATAAAATCAAAAGGATTTGATACCATATAATATTTTTCATATCCAAGCTTTAGCATCAAATCATCTGCAACAAATTTAATGTATTGTATCATTAAATTTGAATTCATACCCAGCAAATCACAGGGAAGAATAGATGTAATAAATTCTTCTTCTATTTTTACACCTTCAATAAATATATTATGGACTTCTTTTTGATCTAATTTGTAATCTAATAATGAATATACATGAGCACCAAAGTTTGTATGTAAACCTTCATCTCTGGAAATAAATTCATTTGATTTACATAATCCTGGCATTAATCCTCTTTTTTTAAACCAAAAAATAGAACAAAAACTCCCTGAAAAAAACAATCCTTCAACAATGACAAATGCTACTAATTTTCTTTGAATACTACTGGGAGGGCGGCTCCTGTCCTCGCAGCCCTCGCTGCCCCCAGTTTCTATCCATTTATTTATCCAGCTAATTTTGTTCTTTATACAGGAGAAGTTTTTAATGGCGTCAAAAACCTCTTCTTTCTCCACAGAATCTTTTATTAAATTATCTACTTGAAGTGAGTATGTCTCTGATTGGCCTGTAAGTATCCCATTAAATATTGCTTTTCCTTTTTTCTTTTCAGTAAAACAATATGTTGGATATTTTTTATTAGAAACTTTACCTATACTCTTAATACTAATTATACTATCATTATCATTATCATAATAATCTAAATTTTTATTGTTAATATCTTCATCATTGTAATCAATATTATATGAATCAATTAATTTTATCAATTTGTCATACTCATTATTTCTAATAAATAGACAGCTTTCTTTTTCCTTCTTTTCAACAGAAACGAATAATTTTAGCGTTGTAAAAAGGATCTGAATATTTAAAAGAAATTTATGATTTGGTGAATAAAGTATCGTCATATTATTTTTATAGAAAGATCTTTTCAATAATCCTGTAATCCATTTTAGTCTTATAATGATGCTATAATTGATTGGAACGAAATATTTTGGTTTACAACTATCCTTTTCAATGCTATCATGAAAATAAGCGTGGTATGAAGGATTAGTAAAGTTATAAGGATCTTCCATTTCAATTATGGGTAAATTATATTCACTTATAATCATCCCAATAGATAAATTTTTTGTTGTTATAATTTCTTCATTAGATCCTGCTATAAAGTTATTTTTAATATACCATTTATGTTCTAATGTACATTCAAGCTCCATACCATTAGATAGAATGACCTTGGTTAGACATTGATCTCCTGTATACTTTACTCTTACTGAGCTAAACTCTGAACCATTCCAGACATTTACATCTGTATCTACTTTGTCACTGATAAAGTAATATCCTTTATCAGTGAGGATTAAGGTGTCTGCAGAACAACAATGAATAACCTCTACAGCCCTTTGCCATATATATGTATTAACTATCTCCAAGATCTTAATTTCATTAATAAAGCATTCAGATAGATTGACATTTACTAATGTATCTGCGACAAGAAAGAATGAAAGAATCATTTTAATAAAATATTTTTCATTATCGTCTAGTTTTAAATAGTCATCATAATCTTTTGAAAAGTCTATTTCTGCGGCTAGCCAGAAAGCAGATTGCTGCTGTTTATACATATTCCATACTCCATTATATTGTACAGGAAATACAGATAATTTTTCATTCTTTTTATCTAAAATTGTCTCAATTGGATTGCTAGTTACATTACTGGTTGAATTACTAGTCATTATAGGATATATATTTATGCTGTATATATTTTAAATAATTATATAATCAATTTTTTTTAAATAAAGAATTCTGATGATTATAGTTTATATATTAGTATATGGATAAAGAATGTATTAAATCTTACCATGATTTCCTAGAAGAATTATCTAGTATGGACAAATATATCGTATTTGAAGCCTACGATAAATTTACTCCAATCTACACCAAATATACTAATCTTCCACATGATGATATACTATACAGAATTAAAGACTTTGGATATGGATTAGACAATAATAATTCATACAATCTGTTTTCAAAAGCAAAAAATAAATTATTTACAATGAAATCTAATCTTAATACAAAGCTATATGATGAAATTTCAATGAAAGATTTATTAAGCAACCAATCTATCAAAGTTAAAAATATTATCTGGGATAAATTATTCTTAATATATAAAAATTATTTGGAATGTTTTGATGAAGATAAAACTGACAGAATTGAACAGATGAATGTATCCCTCGGTATCTTTGTTGAGGATAAAGAGGATAAAGAAAAAGAGAAGATTTCTCCAGAAGAAAGAAAAGAAATTCTCGATCATATTACTGAAATCTTTGGTAAAAGTAATGTTAATGGAAGACTTATTGACATTGTAGACGACATTATCAATAAATTTTATGGTCTAGATATTCAAGACGAAAAAATATCCAAAAAAATCAAACCATTCGTTAACACCTTAACCAACAAATATAGAAAAGATATTCTGAACGGAAAGATTGATCTACAAAAACTTATCATTGTCATTCTTGAGAAGTTACCTACTCTGACCAAGTATGCTCAAGGTAGTAAGAGCAATAATGATAGTAATGAAAATAATGATGAAATCTTACCTGAAGATATAGAAAAATTGATTAATGACGCTAATATTTCAACGGATCTAAAGATCCCAGATGAAATAAAAAAGAAATTAGAAAATAAAAAGAAAAAAGATTTTGATTTGAGTAACATGAATCCAGAACTATTAATGAACATTGTTAATGAATTAAAAACTAGGACTCCATCTATGTCGAATGAAACTGGATAGATCATTCTCATGATCAATAAACAGTAGATCTTCTTTTTGATACAATAAAATCTAAATAATATACCTGATTATAAAATGGAAAAATATTATTATATATATCCTTGATAGATATATCAAACTCTGATATATCTATAGGTTTAACGAACTCAATCTCCATTTTTATATATTTAGATGATGGTTTATCATAGATAATGAAAATTGGTTCATTATTTTTTATATTATTAAGATATAACTGTAGTTTATGTTGAGACCTTAGATCCCAAGACGTATCTGCCTCGATAATAAAATTACTGTTATTATTTTTATAAAATCCTAAATTATATTTGCTTAATTGTGTTTCAACTACACTAAAACTTTTAATCTTATCAGTATCATTATTAGTAATAATTAATTTTTGTGTAATTTCATTATTTTCCAAAACTAATCCTAATTTATTTAATTCTTTGTTCAATTCTTCAATGATATTATAAATAGTATAATATCCAAACTGTATTTTTACTGTTATTCGTTCTGTAATTTCCTCTTTTTTATTCTCTCCTTCTTTCCTAACTTCTATAATTAATGTATCATTCACATTAATATTGATATTATATTTTATTTCAGGAATAGAATATGACATCAAGACAATCTTAGTAACGTTCTTAATTCTGTTGAATTCCCATAAAAACGCAGATAATGTATTTGAGAATTGTAGATTAAGAAATGTTTCTTCTTGGACAATGTTAGTTTTCATCTGATAATTTTTATTTATCTCGGGGGCTGCGGGGGTTGCAGCCCTCACTGCTCCCTCATTATTAGATCTTACTGGAACGATGGCGGGAATAGTTACAGGGATAATTGGAGAAATATTATTTTTTACAAGATTATCTGTTTCAGCTGACACATTTACATCATTATTTTTTTCACCATTAAGATCATTTTGTAGTTTAGCAATTAAATGTTTTCTGTCATCATTTAACATAAATTCGATATTATCTTGTTGATTTAAATTGTTTGAATTGAAAGATGATAGTAAATTATCTTCTTTGTCAGTAGTATTAGTCAGAAGAATTGAATCTTGCTTTGCAGTATTAGTCAGAAGAGTTGAATCTTGGTTCGCAGTATTAACTGTAGTATCATTACTTTTATTTTTCTTTATTACTTGTGGACGTAGGAAATCAGGTACATCTGTTGGTTTCTTTTCAGCTTCAGATATAAATTTATTTCTTTCACTTACTACGTTTTCAACTGTTTTCTTTTTATCATCAAAATCATTATTTTGTGCTGATAAACTTGAAGCAAATCCTATTCTGTCCTGAGTATTAACATTTTTATTAGTAATACTATTGGCATTTATCCTCCCAAAACTATCAATAGGTTGTTTATTTTCAGGTTTAACTTTCTTAATGATGTCATTTAAATTGATTCTATTTTGGTGATATTTTATAGTGTTCAGATTAAACTGATCTAGAATATTATTTATATTACTATCATTTACATTATTAAAATTAATTTGTTTTAGTATAAATTTCATAGATATTATAATTTCATCGATTAAGCATTGTTTGACTTTAGGATCAGATATTTTCTGACCAGAATATAATTTTTTATATATGTATGCTATATTTTCTTTTGATAAAAAAAACATGTACATGTTTTTATTACTCATTTATATACAGATATTAAATTTAATACTTTATAAAAATAAAATGAAATTTGTCATTATTATACAGTCATTTTATATATAAGAGTTACTCTACAACATAAAATTAATAATGTCTCACTTTAAACGGTTGATTAGGGAGAATCGTAAATTAATAATTAAGATGGATAAAATTAAGCGAAAGATTAAAAAAGAAAAAAGTAAACTTGAGAAACAAATAAAAAATCTTAAAAAATATTACAGCATTACTCTGGTATATGATCATTGTGAAATGTTTGATATTATATTTACTATGATTGAAAGTTATGGACCAATTGATATATCTAATGAATATAAAAACAATGATTTTGAATATGAATTATATTTATCTATATATAATGATTTCATAATTGAAATAGAACAGGATAAGAAAAATCTGTTTAAGGATATACAAAAAATACACGAAATTATAGAAATGCATAAATATCAAGTTAGTGTTAAACGGTTGAAGATTCTTTCACCACAAAGTAAACCTTTATCTATGGTCTTGTCTAACCATTATTTATTGTGATTAATTTAATTTTATTTTATTAAATAACTTGGTTGAATTTATTTTATTAAATAACTTGGTTGAATTTATTTTATTAAATAACTTGGTTGAATTTATTTTATTAAATAACTTGGTTGAA
>Ga0307980_1000985_pt1 | contig 12025 bp, 9 predicted proteins | sample OrgLakmetage1060_FD_201817 | JGI IMG/M metagenome (GOLD analysis project Ga0307980, IMG submission 201817) | Saline water microbial communities from Organic Lake, Antarctica - #1060 | ecosystem: Environmental > Aquatic > Non-marine Saline and Alkaline > Saline | place: Antarctica: Organic Lake... | reverse complement strand
GTCTAGTCATTCACCCTGGAGTGACAGCAATCTATATTGGGACTATGGAAGTTGTTGTGGTGCTGGTGGTCGTGTTTCGACCAGTTATGCAGCGCAGTTAGATCAATGGTCCCATGTCGCTTTGGTGTCTAGCGGAAGTAGTAATACATTTATGGGTGTGTATTTGGATGGCTCTCTAGATGTTTCTTCCGCAAGTTCCCAGCAACCTTCAGCTGCGCTCAGTAACTTTGATTTAGGGGATGGAGATTTTGACGGTCAGCTCGATGAATTTAGAATTTCTGATGTGGTCCGTTCACAAGACTGGCTGGTGGCTGAGTATGCGAATCAATCTTCAGCCAACACCTTTTACTCAGTCAGTGCGGCCGAGACCCCAACTAGTGCGTTGGGGCCAGTTGCCTATAGTGTCTATCCTGAAGCAACACTGAGTGCCGATGTGACCGTTGCAGAAACTGGCACACAAATCGCTACAGTAACTAATGGTAGCGTCGATACAGAGATCGGTGGAGCATTTGTGATTACTAGTAACAGCGGTGCTCAAACACTAACCGATATTACCATTACTGAAACTGGAACAATCGATGCACAGCAATTCCTCTCCAATCCTCGCGTGGCGATTGATTTTGACACGTCTGCTCCGTATGATTGTGTCAGTGAATCGTATGGTGGCGGTGATACGACCCTGGCAGGGAGTGCATTTTTAGAGGCTAATGGTAGTACGACCGTCTCTGGGAGTGCATCGATTACTGTGACTCAAGCGCTCTGTGCGTACGTTCTAGTCGATGTGGACAGTAACGCTCCTGACGGTTCCGTAATTGATTTTGAGATTAGTTTGCCAAACGTCGACGTGGTAGCCGGCGCCGCTACAGTTGGTCCGGGTAGTGCAGTCGTATTGTCTGATAGCACGATTGTGCAGGCGCCGTCTCTCACTCAGGCCAACTACCATTGGCGAAATGATAATGGGACAGAAGCGGATGCTACGTCTGCTACCGGGGGAATAGAGAACACCACGATTGCTGGAATATTCCAAAACACCCAACAGCGACTCCGGTTTGCAGTTTCAAACGATGGAAGTGCTGCGGCGTCTGGGGCGGCATTACGTTTAGAATATGGGACAAAAGTGACGTCGTGTGAGAACGTAGGTTCTTGGCAACGGGTAGGTGGTGGTGTGGCGTTTACTTTGGACACCACCTCACAGCTGGTTGATGGAAATGATACGACCAATATAGCTGAAGGTACTGGTGGAGTCAGCAACCCAAACACTACATTCCTGTCACCAAACAGCGCCCAACTTGAGACCGCTGATGAACTGGCTGTCTCTTCTTTAACTAATACGCAGTACGTCGAGCTCGAATACGCCCTGACGCTGACTGACGTATCAGCGTTTAGTGCCACCTACTGCTTCCGGTTGACTGATGCTGGGACTGCGCTCGCTACCTATGCAAATTACCCAGAACTAACAGTCCAGGATCGACAAGATTTCCTAGTCCAGCGGGGAACTGAGGTTTTGACTGGTACCAGCCTGACGCTAACAGCTGGAGTCGACTACACAGCTCCGTCTGCCAATACCAGCGCCTATGTGCGGATCACCGATACCAATATGACTGGCGCCGGGAGTATTACTCTCGGGCAAGCACGCCAGCCGGATGATTTGTTTGCGTATATCGAGGGGGGAGACAATCTCACCTCCAGTTTCTCAATTGTCAGGCCACCAACTGCCACTGATGACACTCGGGTACAGTGGGAGATTGTTGAATACATTGGAGTTCCTAACGCTGATAACGAATTTATCGTACGCGACGCTGGCGAAGTGACCTATGGTGGGTCGGCGTTGTTTGCGACCGGGACGGCAGCGACTGGAGTGACTGATGATAGTGACGTGGTGGTGTTTATTACTGGACAATTCAACCCAGCGACTAGTGTGAATGATTACAACACTGGACTATCAATCTCGAGCTGGGATGCGGTGGGTGATCGCCCAGTGTTCGAGCGTGGTGATGCTGATGGTATTGCTACGCAGGTGAGCTACGCCGTGGTGGAATTTGTCGGTGCGAGCTGGAGCGTGCAACGAGCCGAGCATACCTTTACCGCTTCTGGAGTAACTGAAACTGAGTCGATTACTGCCGTCAACAGTCTATTACGGACATTTGTCCATTCACAAAAACTGTCAGGAGATGAGTTGTATAACCTGGACGAAAGTGGGCACGAAGTGTGGCTGTCTAGTATCGGTGCGGTGTCGTTCCAGTTGGAGAATGGTTCAACTAATCCAGATCAACAGAAATCAGTTGCCTGGGTAATCGAAAGCACCCAGATTGGTGATGGTTCGATGGGAGTGTATCGTTCTAATGGATTGATTGCTCAGACCAATACGCAGCCAAATAGCTACCTATTTTCCATTGGTGCTACAGTCGAACCATCGAACGCTTCAATGTGGGCTAACACCAGAAGTTCTGGACCAGGAAGCGCACACCCTCGAGCACAGTTAGGAGCTCGGGTACTCAATGAGACGCAGTTTGAATTATGGAAGAGTGACGAAGGGCAGAATCAGAACTTTCGGGTAGCGGTGGTGGAGTGGCCGGTTGCAGAGACGTCAGTTAGGCAAACTAACTATCGGTTCTACGTTGATAATGATGCCCTGACTCCCACTGATCCCTGGCCCGTAGGTGCAAGTGATTTAGGGGAAAATACCGCCATGACAGATATCGATGAGCCCCTTGGTGAGGGCGAGCAAACTCGAATTCGAGTGGGATTGTTTATCAATAACGCTTCACTGGTGGCTGACAGTGTCAGCTTTAAATTACAACAAGCTCGTCGAGTGACGACATGTTCCGCGATTAGTGTTTGGAATGATGTTGGTGACGCTGGTTCAGGTGATGCTTGGCGAGCTATAGATGGTACACCAGTTGACAGTACTGAACTGGCCGGGGGCGCGTCATTACTCTTGTCAGTATCAGATATTGCTGGAACCTACGAGGAAAATAGTCCGTCAGCACCAAATCCAAACAGTATCGCTATTGGTGAGTATGTTGAGTATGACTGGATTGTACAAAATAATGCAGCGACACAAAAGAGTAGCTACTGTTTCCGGATGACCGAAAGTGATGGAGCGGTCCTCGATGGGTATGATGTCTATCCAACAGTTCGAACGTCTGGGTATACTCCGGTGATTGCCAATTGGCGTTGGTATAACGATGAAGGGAGTCTTACCCCAACAGCCGCGCTCGCTGGAGAAAACGTAGCTCCAAGCGCTGTGAGTAACGGAGAAGAACTGAAGTTGCGTGTCTCAGTCACTGAGGTTGAAGGTGCCCCTGGCAGCAATATCAAATTTAACCTCCAGTACTCAGAGTATCCAGATTTCCGTGATGCCGTGGTGCTCAATGCAACGACGTCGTGTGATGGGAATGACTTGTGGTGTTATGTTGATGGGGCTGGGGTTGATAACCAAACAATCGATACCGCCCTGTTGTCCGGGGTTGATAGTTGTGTGGGTGGCGTTGGAAATGGTTGTGGTACTCGTAACGAAGCGCAGGGGTTGTCTGGTCCCTACGATCAACCAGCGTTCTCTACGTCAGAACACGAATTCACTCTCAGACACGATGGTGCCCGGGTAAATGCCGTGTATTATTTCCGGCTGTTTGACGCCACCAATGATGTACCGTTATTTACAAACACCTCATTTCCAAGCCTCACGACGCAAGGGGCTGTCCTGACCTTCACTATTAGTGGTATCGATAATAACCAGACGACCGAGGGTGTGACGACTGATGCGACTACTACCGCGACTCAGATTGATTTCGGCTCGCTCACCCTGGATACCGATACCGAAGCGGCACAACGACTGACGGTGTTTGCTAACGGAACGCAAGGGTATCAAGTATTTATGGATATATCCCAGGACCTTATCAATTCTTATGGTGATAGTATCCCTAGTCTAGCTGGAACCAATGCTGTACCAGCAACGTGGGAGTCGCAGTGTGCCGGGGCTACCACTGGCTGCTTTGGCTATCATGCGGGAGACAACTCTCTCTATGACGGGTCAGTCCGGTTTGCAGTCGACAACTCATATGCGGGTATAGAGTCAGGTTTGGTAGAAATCATGTCGAGTAATATTCCTGTCACCTTTGATGTGAGTGATATTGTCTACCGAACTAGAGTAGGATTCCTCCAGCCAGCCGGAGATTACACCACCACCGTCCGCTACATCATTGTCCCGATTTTCTAACAAGAAATAGTTGTAACTTGGACAAAAAAATGTAAAATAGTGAGCACTTGCCTAACCAGGGTAAGTGGGTGACATTCCGGCTGACTGCATACGCAGACGCCGTCACTCGAAGCAGAAAAGAAAGTAAACTTTCTTACTACTTCTACATTCCGGCGTAAGAGAAATCTTTCGTCGTCATTCCGAAGAACTAATAAAAGTAAACTTTTATTATCCTTCTATGTTCCGGTGTAAGGGAAACCTTTCGTCGGCACTACGGATTACAAATAGAAATGAATAAATTCATTTCTGCTTTAATCCTACATTCCGACGTAGCTCAGCGGTAGAGCAGTTGACTGTAAGCGTGAAGCGTCGCTTCAAAAATAGCAGCCTTGTAGAGTAATCTGCATTGCAAACGTGGTGAATTGTCTGGAAACCCTAACGTGCATACAGTATGTGACGAGGGCAATCAGCAGCCAAGCTTTGAGAGTAATCTTACTGAAGGTTCAGAGACTATCCCGCAAGGGAGTAGCCCGAGTCATTTTATTTGATTTGGTCGAAGCGCCACGCATCCTTAATCACCAAGGTGATTGGATGATGATATAGTCCACCCCTAGAAGAAATTCAAGGATACGTGTAATCAATTGGCCGCAGGTTCGAATCCTGCCGTCGGAGCAACGAAATAATCCCCGCGAGGGGATTTTTCTTTTGCTCCCTGGGAGTGAGTGACTTAATGTCACTCACGTCAGGATTCGAGGCCCGATTGAGAGATTTTACGTGCAAAGCGAAATAAAATATCCAATTGGGATACTGGTCGTGTAACGACTGAAATTCCTGCCCGGGGAGTAAACAAAATAACCCGAATGCTATGGGTTATTTTTTGTGACTACTGGTCGGATTCGAACCCATGTTTAGATAACGTGAAAATGGTGACTGACCCCATTTTGCCTGCAGACACATTTTCAGTTTCCACAGAGAAAGTGATTTTTTATAAAAAAACTTGACAAAAGTGTAGTATAATGTATTATATAAACAATTCCAGTGTGTACACATTGGTGGCTTCTTTGAAGCAGCAAGGTGTAACCCTTACCTCAATTTAAGGGTTAGCTCAGAAGGAGTTGAGCGAATGAGAGTATTTGAGATCAACGGCGGACCTTGCTTCGAAGCTTTGTGCGACAGCTTGTTGCATCAAACACCGGAGAAATTTTCGACCGTTGCGCAGGCGAAAATCACGTTAATTGTCCGTAAAATCGAAAAAGAAGATAGGAACAAGGGCTCTTTGATTATCTCAGGATATATCACCAGGGTGCTTGGAGGTGGAGTAGATCTGATCACCCTCTTTAACTTTAAGGGGTGGTATGAACCAAAACGGCGATGTGGAAAAATTCGTGAAATCAAATAAGATCACTTAAAAATCTTCGCTTTGAGACTAACTCGCAACTTTGAACCCCACGAGTATAATTACAGGGGTTCTTTTCTTTTATACAAAAGTTTCGAACATCCTTCAAACAGCGGTGCTCATAAAATGTTAAGTCGCACTTCGGTGCGGCTTTTTGATTTTAATGCTCCGACGGTAAAACAGTCGGGGAGACTGTTCTGTCAGGATTCGAAAAGCTTTTGAGTCAGATTGGGAGCCTAGTGAACTAATCTGTCCAAAAGGTATACTGGTCATGTAATGACCGAAACTCCTGCCGTCAATGCCAATAAAGCACGCTCAGTAAAATGAGCGTGCTTTTGCTATAATAAAAGGAATTGTGAAACTATACCGCTTCAGTCCCATTAAGAACGAAGGTGAGCTACAACAAGCTATCGAGCATATTCACCTTGAGTCATATAGGCTCTGCAAGGTTAGTTTTGGTAGATATCTACCAAACTCAGGCAACATAGGCATATTCTGTCACTATCAAGATGAATATGAGTATCTTACTGGAGTTCGAGAGTCTCTTACTGAATCGTCAGAGAACTTAAATCAGAAGTATTACAGATTACATAATCCAATTGTTATTCCAGCTAATGGTGACGTTCCGGAAGCTACCTATGATTTCCTATATATCCGTCAACCAGATCCGTACCGTCATCACGTTGGCGACCTTGATTTTTACCTGCCTGAAGACGAATATTTTGAACTAAAGAAAGAAATGGAAAATGGTAAAGTGGTTGCAGGAGCTCGTCTATTCCCAAGTCCACGATTAGAAATGATTGAAATGCTCAATCCAGATTGTGACGTGCTTGCTTATGTGAGCACAGAAAAGATGGCTGACATTGTTAAAACAACTAAAAGTGAAGCTTAATTATGTCAGTTAAAATCATTCAGCAAAATGTTGAGCTAACTAAACAACTTCTAGAATCAGCTTCCAGGCTTCACCTAGGCCTTGCCTAGGTGAAGCCTGTTGTTTTGACCTAGGTCCTGCCTAGGCGAAGCTGTCAGGATTCGAAAAGCTTTTTAGTCAGATTGGGGAGCTTTGCTCCCCAATCTGTCCAAAAGGTATACTGGTCATGTAATGACCGAAACTCCTGCCGTCGGAGCAAACGAAAAAGACTGATTTTATATGGGTCTTTTTCAATCAAAGTTGATACCCCAAGCGGACGGTTCGGACTTGCTTTTAGATTCTAAAATACAAATCGCCATTACTGAACTTTATATGTCGAAATGAATCTATTGATAATGATTCGTTCGTCTAGTTCTGGCCGCTTGGTTGATTGACACTGCTTGTCAAAAATCTGCAAGGCTTCTTCAGGCGATAACCATTCTAGTTTAGTCTTACTTTCAACGTCTGTTGCGACTCGAGTCCCTAGCTCTTGTAATCGCACAGCATGATAAATGGTCAGTTTTTCAAATGTCATACCATCTGGTTGTAAAATCTCATCAATTTTTGACCCCAAATAACTCTCAACTACACCTTTTGCACTAAATTCTTCTTCAATACCTCGTAAAACCGCATCGTGTAGTGGTTCATTACCTTCTAAAGATTCACGCATCAAGTGATAGTACTCGTCCATGTGGTCGGCTAGGAAATGTAAATGCTCTGGAATATCTTTCTTGTAAAAATGGTGTAAACAGATTTTATGGTCATCGTTAAATAAAACAGCGCCGACTGAAATATGAAATGGCTTTTCAGGTAGCTGGTATTTATAGAATTTATTCATGTTTATTATTATACTTGATTTCCAGTCGTGACCATAAGCAATCAGCCACTCTAACTACTGTTCAGACTCTAGCGGTTCGGACATCCTCTACCCAGCGGAGCAACGAAAATACCCTCGTTTTTAAAGTATTTTTTGTTACCTCGGATCGGAGGTTCGAACCTATGTTCGATAAAGGGAAAATGGTGACTGACCTCATTTGCGACCCCATTTGTCTCAAGTGATAAAGAGGAGTACGTCTGGCTCTACCTAGGCGGAGCTGGGTAGATTATTTCGACTGGCAATGCACGCTTTAACATGCTGTAGAAGCGAATGGGGGTCACGTTTTTGACGCTTTGCCTCACCCCAGTCAAACGGAGCTCGAACGACATATCGCATATCATCTTCGCCTAGAGGTAGGGGGGCATTTGTCATTCCAATTTCGTCCCCGTAGTACATAACAGTAGCTGACGGTATAGCGTACAGCATCGAAAAAGCTTCACGTACGAGCGTCTCGTCTTGGTCACAAATGTCAAACAACCGCTGTACTGTCTCTGCCCCTTTATTAAACGCGAACTCTTTTTCAGCATCAATGGCTCGCAGGAGCTCGTGGTGCCGGTTGGTGTCCAGCGTTGAGAGTGTCAGGCTATCGTGATTGCGTAAAAAAGCAGCCCACGACGCACCCGGTGGCAACGCTTTGGAGGCTTCCAGTACCGCCTTCAAACGCTCAGTTTTACCACCTATAACGAGAGCGTACAGTGTCTCAGCCATTAACTCAAAATTGTATGAGAGATGACACTCGTCGCTTTCACCGAAATACTGCCGGGAGTAATCAGTGGTTCCAATTACCTCACCGAGTAAAATAATATCAGTATAGTTGGCATCGAGATGGGAACGGACGTCACGTATTCGTGCGTGCGTCTCAGGCAAACCAACAGAATTAGTACCATCACGTTCCACTAAATTCATGATGGCATCAAGACGAAAACCGTCTACTCCGTAGCTCACCAATGTATCTATTACACTGAGCATCTCAGCCAAGACCGCTGGATTACTCCAATTCAAATCAGGCTGTGACGGCTTAAACGTTGCGTAGTAGTAATCTTGGGTTGCGGTATTAGGTATCCAGTTGCTATCTTTAAAATCTGGAAAGACGTTTGGTGCGTCCTTATATTCCATAGCAGTGTTACTCCATAAAAAATACTCTCGCTTCGGGTTGTCGGTAGATTGCCGAGCCTCAACAAACCAGGGGTGGTCGCAGGAAACATGATTAAGGACCAGGTCAACGACAATTTTTATATTCCGGGTATGAGCCGCTGCACACAAACGTTCAAAATCTGCGACTGAGCCGAGCTCCGTTCGGACACCAGTGTGATCTGTAATATCATAGCCACCGTCACGCAATGGTGATGGGTAGTGCGGCATAATATGAAGGGCATCTATCCCCAGCTCCGTAAAATAGGTAAGCTTATCGGTCAGCCCATTTATATCACCATTAAACTTGTCTATATACAAAGAGTAGAAGTTCGCCCGCAGCCACCACCCGTTATCGGCGCTGACCAGCTGCTTTGTGTCAGATGCAATCATTATCGCATTGTATCGAATGTTCCAAGCTTTGCCTAGGCCTTCCCCCAGCTTCGCCTAGGCGAAGCTGGCTGCAATGTTGCTTATATTTACATAATAGTATAATTGTGCTTTAATCCTGATGGACATTACCGTCCACAAATTGAGGAGCAGTACCTTGGCGAAAAAATCAAAAAAAACCACCGACGAAAACGTCGTGAACGCTTGGATTGCGAATGTCGAAACGGCAAAAGCTTTCCCGGCCTCTGATCTCGAAGCCCTGCAAAAGCGATTCGATGGACAACTCACCGTGGCACGACTGAAAGACGGTGGTTTGGCCATTTACTCCAGTCACGATAGAGGAAGATGGGACGAATTCACTTCGTTCATGCGTGATCACACACCGTTTCAAGCGCAGGCGCTCGACCTCCGCCGCTCAACCTGAACCCAGAGAACCTCGGCCGCACAGTGCAAACTGTGCGGCCGTTTTTATCTTTTCCCCGAAAGTTTTGGTTTGTTATACTTGGGTCATGAATAATCCAGAATTAGTGGTGCATGCCTGTGGGCAGGTGTTGCGTTTTACTTCAGTTGCAGAGTGGGATGATTTGTCACAAGAGCGTAAAATCCAGTTAGGTTTTAACTTGGGTGTGATGGTGCTGGGTCTCGGGCTTACTAAAGCTGAAGGGTACCAGACGCTCGCTCGTGCTCGTACTGGTGAACTGTCGATGCTCGTACTACACAACCACTTCAAATCGCTAATGAGTAAACATAACATCGAACCAGACCAAGCGCAGCTCGATAAGCCTGTTTGATTCAACCCTCAGGGCTGCATCCCTAGAGGAAATTCCGCCGGGTTCAACTTAGTACAGAAAAAGCCCCAAAGGGCTTTTTCAGACAGTTTATGTGCGGGTGACGGAGCTACGCCACTTACTTGCAATAAGCCAACACATAAATCTAACGTCAACTTCAATATAAACTAAATTGACGATCTTGTAAATGGATTATTGGCCAAACTGTTGATAGGGAAATTTGATGGTCTTCTTGATGTTGATTTGGTTATAGAAGTGATTTGTCTGGTTATTGTAACTTTGATAAATTGTATTTGACAGTAAATCAGCGATTTGAATAAGTCGATGCTGATGCGATTCGTAAAATAGAACCTGCAACTGATTTCTCACATCCCACTCGATACATTTTGTGGCTAAGTATTCTGGTAATGCGTGTTTTGAGGTTGTTTTGACTGTTCTGTTGTCAAAGCAAAGCAGTATATTTCCAGTCGAGCCTCTAAATATATCTTCACAAACAAACGATGATAGGTAATTGAAAAGTATGTTTTTACCGAGTATGTCTTTCCTTTGAAAATGAACTTTATCTAGGATGATATATGAAACTTCATAATCCTGAGCTGCATTTAAACTGTTTAGTAATTCTTGTCGCTGCGGTACTGAGAGTTCTGTACCTTTAATTTCAGGCAGCGAGTACTTTAAAGTGAATCGCTGAACAATGTTTTTAAGGCGTTTTGGATTGCTTGTTTCTAGAGCAGCAATGACAAAATACCTGCCTCTGCCTGCTCCTAAATTTCCTGACTCGTCAAAACAGATCATATCAGCTTCAGTGTAACACTTTGCTGCTTCAGGAAGACCGGCCAGCTTCGCCTAGGCCTTGCCTAGGCGAAGCTGTAGCTTACTTCACAAGACTATTTTTGTTATGTTCACAGGTCTGTAGAAACTGCTACAATGAATCTCTATGGAATCGATGTTTCAAGCTACGGCGGATAAAGTAAAAGAAGTTTTAGAATCTGAGTCTACCGGGCATGACTATTATCATGCCGAGCGTGTTTTAAATAATGCATTACATATTCAAGCCACAGAAGGTCAAGGAGATAGATATGTTATCGGTGTTTCTTCGCTCATTCATGATGTTTGTAGGCCTTGGGAAAAAGAAACAGGCAAGTCACATTTTGGTGAAGAGGCGCTTGGTCGTATTCGAGTGATGCTTGAGTCTATAAACGAAAATGAGGAAGTGATTGAGCGAGTACTGGAAGTAGTAAAGTGGCATGACATCTATGATTGGGATAATCCTCGAGCTAAGTCGGTTGAACTGCAGATAGTTCAAGACGCTGACAATTTGGATGCCATAGGAGCTCTTGGCATAGCTCGCACGTTTGCCTTTGGAGGTGCACTTGGTCTAAATATGTATGTCCCTGGAGAAAACCTTGATTTCGACAAAGCTTTTGTAGATGACCCAGGTCACCGTACTTCTACAATTGCCCATTTTTACGAAAAGCTACTAAAGTTAAAAGAGAACATGAATACCCAGACGGGGAAGGCTTTGGGTGAAATCAGGCAAAAACGAATGACAGACTTTCTTGATGATTTCTTAGAGGAGTGGAACGGATCATAAGTAAAGTGTGCCTATCTCCAGAGTTCAAGAGACCGGGGGTCTAGACAGGTGTAGTAGTCAAATAGTGTACAATCAATCACATAATCTAAGGAGCAACTTATGTCGCTAAACGTAGAAACAACGAGAAATAAAACTCTTAACCCGGAATATTTTACAGAGATATTCACTGACTACTTCACCAGCCTGGGTCATGAACCGTTTGCAAGTACTGACGATGCAATCCAATATATTTACGCCGTTGATAATATTCTTAATAACGCTGCAGAAACGCTCGATAGCATCGATGCCAGCTCGTATGTGCAAATAGGGTGTGCTCTGGGTGAGGCGTTCATAAAGGTATTTGATGGAGTGTGGTTTTATTCAGAAAAACCACAGAGATGGGTTGTTCGGTTCAGTAATGGCAGTGACGTAATTGAACAAAATGTATTCAACAAATTGGAAAAGCGCATCCAAAATGGAATGGAAGACTCTATAACCTACAGCTATGAGGCAACCTGTACCATTCTAAAGGATGGGCTGTAAGGCAACAGCAATAGTGTTACATCATCCCTGGAGGAAGGATCTTTGGGTTACCTAATCCCGCAGAATAGCGGCTAATCTGCGGGATTAGGGGTTTTTACCTGGTTATTTCTGCCTCGACCAGGCCTCAGGGGACTGTTTACGACAAAACCGTCGCATCAGGTGATGTGAGGGTTTTGGACTTACTTTTTGTTTGTTCGACTACTCAGTGGTCGGTAGCAG
>Ga0307980_1000973_pt1 | contig 12118 bp, 7 predicted proteins | sample OrgLakmetage1060_FD_201817 | JGI IMG/M metagenome (GOLD analysis project Ga0307980, IMG submission 201817) | Saline water microbial communities from Organic Lake, Antarctica - #1060 | ecosystem: Environmental > Aquatic > Non-marine Saline and Alkaline > Saline | place: Antarctica: Organic Lake... | reverse complement strand
GACAGCAGCAGGTTTACGTGCAACTGCTCTAGGCTATCTATCCAATGCCAGTGCTACCCAATCCACTGCATTAAGCAATGCCGATGCAACTGCTCAAGACTCTATTGCAATTGGTTATAACGCTACAGCATCAAATCGTCAAGGTAACGTTGCACTCGGTAGCGGAGCTAGCGCGACGGGTGGTGGTTCAGCAGCATCAATCGCTCTAGGCTTTAGTTCAACTGCCTCAGGAAATGAATCAATAGCATTAGGTGCAAATTCTGTTGCGAATGGTACGCGATCTATCGCTCTTGGTCGTTTTGCAAACACAGCTGGTTTCTCTACATCTATCGCTCTTGGTGCATTCTCTGCTAATACTGCAGCAAACCAGCTAGTCGTTGGTGGTGATGGTAATGCAATCACAGACATTTACTTTGGGGAAGGCGCAACAAACGGCTCACCTCTTAGCGCGACCTTAAATGCAACCGGAGGCTCAGGCACAAACATCACTGGAGCTAACCTATCTCTAGCAGGTGGACGCGGAACTGGTTCTGCAGCCGGCGGCTCACTACTCTTCCAAACCTCAGCAGCTGGCTCATCAGGTTCAACCCTAAACGCCCTCACGACTCGCTTTACACTAAACAGTGCAGGCTTGCTCCAAGGTTCAAATGGGGCAACAATTTCTGTCCCCGGATCAGGATCAGATTCAGAGCAGTTTGGTTTCGGGGCTTCCGCATCACTTCGCTCACTAGCAGTTGGCTACAATGCCAGTGCAGGAGGAGAAACCTCTGTAGCTGTAGGACGAAACGCACAAGCAAACTCGAATACAGCAGTCGCAGTTGGTAGTGGTACTAGTATTGGTGGTCAGCAATCAGTAGCAATAGGAGCTGGAGCATTTACAACCCAGCAAGATTCAGTTGCAATAGGTTACCTCTCGGGAGCCGGCCAGGGTGCTGTTTCTATAGGTGATGAGTCTATAGCAGGCTTATTTGCAACGGCACTTGGTGCATCGGCCATCGCCAATAATAATTATTCTATTGCCTTAGGTAACGGCGCTACAACCACCGCGAATAACCAATTCGTGTTAGGCTCATCTAGCAATCCAGTTTCTAGTCTATTCCTGGGTGGAGGAGTAACGAGTTCTGGTGCAGCAGCAGCAAGCGTCGTATTGAACGCAACAGGAGGCTCAGGCACAGACATAGGCGGAGCAGACTTCACTCTTGCCGCTGGTCGTGGCACAGGTACTGGTGTTGGCGGTAGTATCAACTTCCAAACATCAGCCGCTGGCACAACCGGCACCACCCTAAGAAACCTCTCAACAGTCCTCACCCTCCAAGGAGGAACCGGAGCAGCCACCTTCCAAAACAGCACCAACTCAACCGCAGCCTTCAGAGTCCTAAACGCCGCCGGCACCACCACAGTCCTCGGCGTAAACACCGCTACTCCAGGAGTATCAGTCGGCGGCACCCTATCCGTCACTGGTCTCGCCACCCTAAACAACGGCCTCAACGTCACTAGAACAAGTGCCGGATCACTTGGCGACTACATAAGAATCAGTGATGGTACAAACAATGTTGATCTAGGTATATCCAACGGCTCTGGAGTATTCGCCTTCAAGACAGACCAGGCCGGCGTCGATAGCGAAGCCTTTACCTTCTTCAACCGTAACTTCTCAGAAAAACTCCTAACCGTCGATACCTCCGGTGACCTCGAAGTCCTCAGAAGTGTCACTGCTGGTAACGCAACAACCGCCGGATTACTCGACATAAAGAACGGCTCAGGTGGATCTACACTAAATATTACCAATACTGGTGCTACTACCTTCCGAAACAGCACCAACTCTACCGCAGCCCTCAGAGTAAACAACGCAGCCGGTACAAGTGTCCTGGGTGTTGATACTGTCAATGGCCGTGTAGGTATAGGTACCTCTACCCCAGAGTTCAACCTAAGTGTATCAGGTACAGGTACTAGTTTTATCTCGAACGATAGCTACGGAGGTATAGCAGTTAATCAAGGTAGAAGAGCAAACGGGACTCCAGGTTCTCCGACAGCACTCAATACGGCCGATACTATCACACAGTTTAGCGCCAGAGGATATGGGGCAACTGGCTGGTCAGGGACTCGTTCTGCTATTTTAATGTCGGCTGCGGAAAACTGGACAGATACAGCACAAGGAACGTACATGACGTTTAACGTAACTACTACAGGCACAAATATACTTAAATCACAGCTAGTAGTGCGAGACAATTCAATTGACGTACTAGACACACTCAACGTATCAGGCACGCTTAACGCATTAGATAAACTAGTAGTGTCTAGAACAGAAACAGCAAACTCAGGATATAACACTCTACAGCAAAACGCCTACACTGCTAATCCATCAAGTGCACCTTTGGCAATTACAAGATATAGAGGAGCTCGGTTTGTTTCGACAACTTCTTCTGCTAACAGTAATACAAACACTGTACTTATTGGTATGTCAGGTCAGGCGTCTAGCTCCAGTGCTAATGTAGGTTACGTAATTGGACAGCAATCAACAGCGTCTATTAACGGCGGCGGCAACGCTGGTTTTGTTTACGGAAGCGAGTACAATGCAAACAATTTCGGCTCAGGTACAGTTAATATTAGCGTTGGAGGTATTTTTAGGTCAAATAATTATTCTAGCGGAACTTTAAATCTTGCATATGGCGTTCAGACTCAACTACAGAATACTTCTACTGGAACTATTACTAATGCAAGAAGTATATTCGTAGAAAGCCCTGTCAACACAGGTACAATCACAAACAACACCGGGATATACGTACTGAACCAAACAGCCGGTACTACTAACTACGGCATCTATGTTGAAGGTGCGACAACGTACGCCCTGTTTGTAGACTCAGGTGCTACACGGCTAGACGGAACACTCCAGGTGAACGACGCAGCCACCTTCCAAAACAGCACCAACTCAACCGCAGCCCTCCGTGTCTTAAACGCCGCCGGCACCACCACAGTCCTCGGCGTAAACACCGCTACTCCAGGAGTATCCGTAGATGGCACCTTTAATGCAACTGGCAACACTACTCTTGATGGCACAGTAGCACTCGGTAACGCTACATCAGACACTATCACCTTCAATGGCTACGTCGGCTCAAGTATCATCCCTGACACTGATGACACCTACGACTTAGGCTCTGACACGAACCGGTGGCGCGACCTGTACCTTGGCCCATCTACCCTCAACATTGGAGTTAGCGGTAATAACGCAAATATATCCTATGACACAACTGCAAATAGGGTAGAAATAGACACAGACGTCAAAGCAAGAAACATAACAGCAGATAGTATCGATGTAGCTCCACTATCTGGCGGCGTTGATAAGTTCGTCTGGTCTGCTGCTACTGGCTGGATCAATCTAGAGCCAGGCACAGCCCAAGATGTACGAGTCTATGAAGATCACCTTGAAGGCTACGCCTGGGGCGAAAACACTGGCTGGATACTGTTTGGTACCTACACCGGCGGAGGTTCACATACCTATGCCAACACAACCAATGCAAACTACGGTGTCAACCGTAACCCAACCACCGGAGCGTTGTCTGGCTACGCTTGGAGCACTGCCACCGGCTGGATCAACTTGAACCCAACTAACGGCGGCGTCACGCACGACCCAATCACGCTTGAATATTCTGGCTACGCCTGGAGCGAAAACTTCGGCTGGATCAACTTCGACGGCGTAGCTGGCGACACCACAACCTACCAGCCCAAAGCCGGGTTCGGCAGCCGTAGCCTATCGGTTGGCGCCGTAACTGGTTCTAGCGTCACGCTTAATGGCAATGTGATTGCAAATGGCGGAGAATTCTCTGGCGACGTGACGATTCAAGGCAGTGTTGGTATCGGCACACTGACCCCAGACTACAAACTAGACGTTGTTGATTCGCAGGCAAATGATTACGTTGCCAGGTTCACCAACAGCAGTACTAGCACGTCAGCTAAAGGCATCATGATCAGCCTTGGCACTGCCAATGCAGCACGTACGGCTAATAATTACTTCATAGGTTTCTCAGACGCTAACGGCTTGGTTGCAGGCAAAATTCAAGGCGGCGCAAACAGTGTTGCCTACACAACTTCTGGCGCTGACTTTGCCGAATATTTCCGGGCTGACCCAGCCAATCTGCCGCAGCCAGGTGACCTAGTCGCTATCGACCCAGTCAACAACCAAGCCGTCGAAACAGCTTCAAACGCAAGCCCCGGCATGCTCATGGGCGTTGTCAGCACCAACCCTGGATTCATCGGTAACGGCCCACTCTGCCAAGAATCAGATGACAACTGCGACAGCAACTACAACAAGTACAATGTGCTAGTTGGCCTCACCGGACAAGTTCCAGCCAATGTCGTCGGCCAGGTGAACATCGGTGACCCTATCACTATCAGCACAACTCATCCAGGTGTTGGTACTAAAGCAACCACTGTATCTAGAATCGTTGGCTACGCACTTACCAGCTATACTCCTGATCAAAACAACCCAGATGACATCGGCCAAGTAACTATTCTCATTCAGCCAGAACTCTACATGCCAGCTCTGCAGGGAAGCAGCATGACCAGTCTGCAAGATCTGACTGTTGCTGGCAACACTCTCATGGACGGCAACCTCAGCGTCGCAGGAACTCTTACTGTCACTGGTGATGCTGTATTTGAAGGTAGTCTAACAGTCCAAGAAGTAGTAACCACAGCTAACCTGACCGTAGGCGGCCGTATACTAAGTGCAACTACCATAGCACCAGAGATAGTAATTGGCGTAGCGCTCGGCGACGCAACAACTGCACAGGCAATCATACAAGGCACAGACACTGCTGGAACCATAGAACTAGTAGCAGGGAACATAGACGCCGCAACAGGCGTAGCCGCTGAAATAACATTCACCAGCACGTACGAACGCACCGCCCGTATTGCATTAACGCCAATGAACGACGGTGCAGCCAGTGTCCGCTACTATGTAGAGCGTACCGCTGACAACCAAGGCTTCACCGTAAAACTGCTCGACACGCCGGCGCCAAATACAATATTCATCTTCGACTACATCATCATCGGCGCAGATGTCGTAGCAGAGTAGGGTAGCTGGGCGCTATTCAGCTAGAGGGTTGTTAGTGGGAGTTTCACAGTGTGTATTTGATTCTACAGCTGCGGCAGAGGTATGCCAGTTTTTGCAGAAACACGTTCTGCCCACTGAATAATTTTGGTCATTCTTGCCTGAAGTTCTTTTACTTCTTTTTTCGTGATGGTGGGGTTTTTCTGTGCTTTATCGAGCATGGTATAGATTTCTTTGATGTCGTTTTCTATAGATTCTACTCGGCCATCGATTGCATCAATCTTTCCAACAATCTCCGTCTGGCCTCTTTCTAATTTGTAGAGTCTACCGTCTGCTTCATTGAACTTTCCGTCCATTCGGTCAAACCGCTCGTCCATTCGGTCAAACCGTTCATCTATCTGCTCGAACCGTTCATCTATCTGCTCGAACCGTTCATCCATCTGCTCGAACCGTTTGTCTACCTGCTCAAACCGCTTGTCTACAGCATCGAACCGCTCGTCCATGTTAGTCGCTAGATCAGTAATAACTCCGGAAATATGATCGCCCATAGCATGAATAGCCTGCATCACATTTTCTTGGTTTGATTCGTTGGTTGGCGAGCTTTTATTCATACATACTACTATAGCACCATTCCGGGTTCTGACGCCCACGAATATGTCGTTTTCAGTCTGCTTTGTCTGCTACAATAGAGCGTAAGAGGAATTATTATGAAACGCATTATACACACACTACGTAATTTACTGCGGTCTGCAGTAGGATTTATTGTTGGCAGGGTTGTGCCTATTGTCATTGCAGTTATAGTTGTCGGGGTTGGCGGCGCAGTGTTTGCCTCTCTCAATCCGCCGTCTGCACCTACCGCACCTAGCTCGCAGAGCTACACGCTCAGTGACATCTGCGGCCGTCTCGACACCGGCGCAGCCGGTAGCTTGGCCAGCACCTTCCAGGAACCACCAACCGGTGTTACCGACACCATGTGTACCCTCAGTGATGTCAAGTCACTGTCGCCCCAGGTCGACGCCGCCAACTGCGCTACAACTGGCGATGTACTGACTTCTAAAACTTTCTGGGGTTTGTGTAGCGGTGCGGGCTGGGGACTACTGACTGGAACAGCCACCGCCGCCACCGGCCAGAATGTCTGCTACAACGCTAGCGGCACGGTCATATCCTGCACTGGCACGGGCCAAGACGGTGAGTATCAGTTAGGTGCAACTGCTAGCCCACGGTTTACTGATAACTCTGATGGCACGGTGACAGACAACCTGACCAGCCTAATTTGGCTTAAGAACGCCAACTGCTATAACACCCAAACCTGGCAAAATTCGCTCAACAGTGCCAATGGCCTAGCCTCTGGTTCCTGCGGCCTGACCGATAGCTCAGCAGCTGGTGATTGGCGTTTGCCCAATATCCGTGAGCTTGCCAGCCTGGTAGACTATCAGACAAACCCAGCGCCAACACTACCTACTGGCCACCCATTTACCAGTGTTGTGTCCGCCAGCTATTGGTCGTCTACGTCCTACCTGAGCCCGTCTTTCGCTTGGTACGTGGACTTCAGTAACGGCTACGTCTCCATCCGCAATAAGACCGCCAACTCCTATGTTTGGCCTGTGCGGTAGGTTTTCCCCAGACAATGATGCGCCGCTTTGTCACTTTGCCGCTCTTTGTTACTTTTGTCTGCCTAGGTAATGCATGAGTCAGTATGACCAACTTGCAATCTACCGCGCAGCCTATGATTTTGCGGTACATATAGACGGCGTTGTGCATGGGTTTAGCCGTTATCACAAATACGCAATTGGGGCAGAATTACGCAGCAGTAGCCGTGCAGCGCTGCGCAGCATTGTGCGGGCTAATTACGCCCGCGATGATCGGGCAGATATCCTGACTGAACTACGCTACACTCTAGAAGACTGCAAAATACTGCTGCGGCTGGCCCATGACACCAAAGCTTTCCCAGGCGCCAAACAATATCTCTACTGTGCGCAATTGCTTGTCGACATCATGAAGCAGAACGAAGGATGGATCAAACAAAGTCAGAACAAATAAGTTTTTCATTCTGCCGGCATAGGCTAAACTAATACGGGCAGGTCACTGTAGAGCGCCCATGGCCAGAATTACGTAAATCTAGTATCAATGAGCATTTGCGTAAGTGCGCCAAAATCATTGTGCGCTTAGCTCACCTTAACCCAGCAGGTATTTTGCAAGGTTAAGGTATAGCTATACAGGTGTTCGTAGAGTTTATAACAGTTCGACCACCAGTGAATAGTCGGCGCATAGCTGACTATATAAGTAGCTAAGTTTACTATTGCCCCAGGTGTTGTCTCCAACAACTATTGGTCGTCTACGTCCTATGTCCTGAGCCCATCTAACGCCTGGTATGTGAACTTCAACAACGGCAACATCAACGACAACAATAAGACCAACAACAACTATGTATGGCCCGTGCGGTAGGTTTTCCCCAGATAATGATAGTGCGCTTCAGTGGCCTGCCACCAAGTGTAACAAATGTATAAATACACCGACCTCCAAAGCATACAAATGGCGAGCTTTACCACTATCTACGCCTGCTACCGTGCTTGCCGCAGGCGCAAACGCCGCACGGTCAATGCGCTGCTGTTTGAAGTAGATCTAGAGCAGCACATTGTCCAGCTGAGCCATGATCTGTTAGCCGGCACCTACACGCCCCGTCCAGCCCTGGCATTCATGCTCTATAAACCAAAACAACGTGAAATATTTGCAGCAGATTTCCGTGACCGTATCGTGCACCACCACTAAACACCCGTTACTGCAGGAGCTCATGCACAAAATCATCTATCAAAACATCACCCAAGACTGCCGCATCAAAGGTTCCCGCCGGGCAGATTTCATGGCTTTGCCCGCCCGCAAAACACTGTTCAAGGCACCGCCGCATAAAGGCCTGCCTATTGGCAATCTCACCAGCCAGTTTTTTGGTAATGTCTATCTAGACGCTCTTGATCAGTTCATCAAGCATGAGTTGAAAGCTCGTTGGTATGTTCGTTACTGTGATGATTTTGTCTTGCTTAGTCATTCAAAACAACAGCTAGCAGGCTGGCTCCAAAGTATAGCTATGTTCTTGAATACAGAATTAGAATTGACGCTACGCTCAGACCACAAACTGGCGCCAATTAGTAATGGCATAGATTTCTTAGGCTATATCATAAGGCCTACGCATCTGATTGTGCGCCGCAGAGTTGCCCACTCGCTGGACACTTTGCTGTTTACGCACCAGCAGTCGCTGGTGCAGGCAGGCTACCGTCATGATACGGCAGGCAATTGGGCACTGCCATATGATACGCAGCTAGTAGCAAAGCTGGTCGCAAGTCTGAACGCCTATCACGGACATCTGCTACATGCAGCCAGTCACCGTTTGCAGTCGAGGCTATGGCAGCGTTATCGGTGGCTGGTGCACTATGTTGTCCAGTCAGATAGTGGGGTATTCAGCCCGCGTTATCCTGCCTGGAATCCCGCCCAGACTTTGGGTCGCCAAATAGACATGGCACGGTATCGGTTTCCTGACTGCGTCGTGCTGGTGCAGATAGGTAACTGGTGGCTGGTTCTAGCTCCGGTAGATTCATCACATGGCGTGCGGCAAAGACGTATGATACATGCCGCCCAAGTAGACAATTTTGCCCGCTCTAGGCAGCTACGTGGACAGTCGGTTGCCTGCATCGCCCAAACAGACCAGCGTATTACGTCTATCTATGATAGGCAGCTGAGTGTTCTCTATTTATTAGATGCCAAGCTGGCAGCTCTGGCAGTACTGCCAGCTTCAATAGTGCCTGGTACGCAGCTAAGACTGCTATAGTAGAACATAAAAAATAAATTTTATTTTGCGCCCTAGCGGGCGCAGCAACACATGGCTACAAATAGCAACCAGCGGCAAAGTAGGCAAAGTGACAAAGTGACATAGCATTGTCTGGGGAAAACCTACCGCACAGGCCAGACATAGAGGAGGTTGGACTTATTGAAGATGGAGACGCTGCCGTTAACGAAGCCCACGTACCAAGCGAGAGACGGGCTCAGGACATAGGACGTAGACGACCAATAGCCGTTAGACACAACACTGGTAAATGGGTGGCCAGTAGGTAGTGTTGGCGCTGGGTTGGTCTGATAGTCTACCAAGCTGGCAAGCTCACGGACATTGGGCAAACGCCAATCACCAGCCACCGAGCTATCTGTGAGGCCGCAGGAACCACTTGCCAGAGCATTAGAATCGTTCAGAGCAGTTTGCCAGTTTCTAGTGCCATAACAGTTAGCGTTCTTGAGCCAAATTAGCCCAGAGACATTGTCCGTCACCGTGCCATCAGAGTTGTCAGTAAACCGTGGGCTAGCAGTTGCACCTAACTGATACTCGCCGTCCTGCCCAGTGCCTGTGCAGGATATAACCGTGCCGGCGGCATTGTAGCAAACGTTTTGGCCGGTGGCGGCGGCTGCGCCGCCGCCACCGCCGGTAGCTGTTCCAGTCAGTAGTCCCCAGCCCGCACCGCTACACAAACCCCAGAAAGTTTGAGGGGCTAGGACATCGTCGGTGATGGCGCAGTTGGTGGGGTCAGCTTCAGGCAATATACCCATAATATCGTTCAGACTCTGCATAGTGGTGGTGGTCGGCCCACCACTTGGCCCGACAAACCCACTCTGCACGGCACTTTCTGCGCCTGTATCTACCTGGTCATAAATCTGAGTTAGCGTCGGCATCTGCGTGTTCGGACTGCTCGGCCCACCACTTGGCGCTATCTGCGCACTGGCAATACCAACGCTACTAATCAGCAGGGCAGCGATAATCAACGCCTCAAACAACTGCGCAGCCGGGTCACGAACCAGAGTGCGCCCTAGGGCATTCCACACGCCGCTACCTTTTTGGCCATCGTTTCTACCACTCATAGTTTGCCTGCCTCCACGCCTTACTTACTTACTTACTTACTTACTTATATTCATGAGCACTATACTTAGTGTACATGAATTCATCTAATTTTCCTCCAAAGTCACCCCAAAACTTGCAATGAGCCTCATTGCATATAATTTCAATAAAATTAGAAATGCCAATATCTGGCGCATATGTAGTAGCGAGCAACGACACTGCAGGAACAATAACCATAACTACTGGCATTAACTACATCCCAACCCAACCACCACAAGACACCCCATACCCACTCGCAGCAGGTGAGCAGGTGGTAGTCACATTTGATGAAGCTTTTAGTACGGTGCCACGGATTACGCTGACGCCAACAAGTCCAGAGGCAGCTTCGATGAATTACTACATTACCAAAGACACAACATCGTTTACTATTCATTTCACCAACACACCAACAGCTTCGACGACGTATAGCTTCGACTATCAGGCTATTCAGTAATAGCCACGCATTTCTAATTTCTCAATAAGGAATATCAACCCTTGGCGTGGCTTTGGTGTATTTTTTTACATAGTCATTCCTGGATCGATAATAATAGATAGCTTTTGGTAAGATTGTTGTCTCGAGTGTTATAAATAAGAAAAATATAGCTCTGATCATTAATAACAAAGACCATACGAGCCATTCTAAGGTATTTAATGTCTTTTATGTCTCCCCCTAATCCCACCCACTCCACTAACCGTTAAGTAGGGGTCTTCTGTGTATTATTAGCTTGCTTTAGTGAGTCAAGAAGACACTCACATCCTGAGAAGGGTATAATAATAAGCTTCCGCAGCGTAAATGGTATGTAGAGCATCGTCAATATAGTAAACCGGGCCCGACTCATAAGTTAGTCGTACTAGGAGTACATTATTATAAAGCTAGCAATATAATGCTAGCTTTATAATATTAATCTAAGCGTCATTTACGCATTGATCATGCACTAAGCTATCTCTGAGAAAAGTAGGTGTTTTCCTTGATCTGTAGCAACAGATGAAGTAAACTGTTACTTAGATCTGACTGATCAAACAAAAACACTCGTTCAAAAGCAAAAATAGCAATTGAACAAAAAGCACAGAAAAAGTCGTATATTTTGACTCTATCTGTGTAAACAAAAACTAAAAATAAAAAGAGTTACATTGACCAAAAGCTTCTTACATAAGCAAAGGCATGCCAATTGGCTTCGCAGGCAACAGAAACACATTAGTTTTCTGTTGCCTTTTTTCATATTGCTGACAAGTGTTATCGCCGTTTTTGCCTCTGTTGCTCCAACCCAAGCTGTGACGTCTTCTACACTCAACTTCCAGGGGCGACTACTGACTGACAACGGTTCACTTGTTCCTGATGGCTCCTACACGATTGAATTCAAAATCTATGACGATGCGCTTGCGGGAACTAATCTCTGGACAGAGAACCGGACCGGCGCTAATACGCTCGATATTCAGAATGGCTACTTCAGCGCCTACCTGGGTTCAGTCACTCCGTTTGGCGCATCCATACCATGGGATCAAGAATTGTGGATGACGATGAACGTTGAAGGAGACGGGGAAATGACACCACGCTTCAAACTGACCGCAGTGCCATACGCATTCCGTGCGGGTGCATTAGTAGACGCCAGCGGTAATGCAAAAACAGCCGATGATTTTGCGCAACTATCTCCAGCTAATGTTCAAGCTATAAACGCAGCAGTTGCTGCGTTGCGCTTCAATCAAACTGGATCAGGTGGATTCGTGCAGTTCCAGAATGCGGGAACTGACGTGTTTACGATCGACAACAACGGTGGCGCAACACTTGGATCAAATACAACGCAAGGCCAAATTAATCTGCGTGATGGCAATGGCCAGCAGACAACACTGCAAGCGGGTAATTCTGCAATTGATTTGACATTTACGCTACCGACGACATCTGGGACGACGGGTCAGTGTTTGAAAAGCGACGGTACCGGTGTGCTCTCTTTTGCTGATTGTGGATCTGGTGGCGGTGGCATCGTGAGTGGCAAAGCATTCTACGCGACAGACATAGTCGGAAATATTAACTTGAACGCTGGGTGGACCAACATTACTCTCGATACAGAAGTCGTTAAAGACGATGCTTATACTCACGCCCCTGATGGGTCACAAATTACCATCACAGAAGCAGGGCTCTACGAAGTAACCTACAACATCAGCAC
>Ga0307980_1000966_pt1 | contig 12176 bp, 18 predicted proteins | sample OrgLakmetage1060_FD_201817 | JGI IMG/M metagenome (GOLD analysis project Ga0307980, IMG submission 201817) | Saline water microbial communities from Organic Lake, Antarctica - #1060 | ecosystem: Environmental > Aquatic > Non-marine Saline and Alkaline > Saline | place: Antarctica: Organic Lake... | reverse complement strand
ACCTTGCGCTTTTAATAAAATAAATATTTAATGAGTGAAATAAAGATGAATTAAAAAAATGAAAAACGTTTCTTACCTTTATGTGTAGTAATACTATAAGCAAGAATCAGAGGAATCTGCTCGTACACGGACGACGAGCGATCAACTAAATCAGTTTTAGTCCATTTGTGCGGCTTAATGTGAATCGTGCGCTTATTGGAAAATTCGACAATGGGAAAGAGTGTAGCAGCAGAAGATTCGTCAGTAGCAGTCGCCGCCTCCGCCGCCGAAGCAAGGGAGTCGTGGTGCGCCGCGAAACCCTTTACAAATCCAATCGACCCGTTTCCAAGATCATTGGCCAAATCCAAATTCGTCGTGAGCATGACGAGCGCACCCTTCCGCAATTTGACTTGCGGCGGCGTCACCATATTCTTGCGAATTTGCTTCTCAACCACTGCCGTTGCCGCTTGCGTGAGCGTACCGCGATCGACCCACTCAAATTTCGCAATGTACGTTTGCTCGGTGCTTGCGTCTAATTTTTGCAAGCGCTCCTCGTTGATTTGCTGCGCTTCAATTCGGCGCGACGTCAATTCGGCCGGCTCAACACCTTCCGGCACAGCCAATTCGGCATTCACGCGCTCCTTCAACGTATTGCGCACGTACGTGTCCACATTACCGACGCGCACTGAATTGAGCATCATGTAAAATCCAATGTCAGTGGATTGTCGGTGATTTCCCTTCAATTCGTGGTACCGCAGATTCAATTCGTCCCACAGCGGAGACAAAAACGCGTACGCCCCACTAATCGGTGGAAGTTGCGAGAAATCACCGCACAGAATGACTTGAATGCCGCCAAATGGTTTCTGCGGACACTTGCGAAACATGGACGCGACGTACGATGCGGCTTCAAGCATTTCGGCGCTTAACATTGAAATTTCGTCAATTACGAGCACACTGATTGAGCGGAAGCGTTTTCCCAAGTACGCCTTCTTGCGCACCACCTCCCACATTTCAGTTTTCGTTCCCTCTTCAATACCAAATCCAAAGAAGGACGCAAAGGTTTTGCCGTTAATCATAATAGCCGTGACGCCAGTCATTGACGTGAGTGCGCCCTTGAGAAACTTGTGTGATCGCAAAAAATGGTGCACGTCGCGCAGCAAAAACGTTTTTCCACACCCGCCGGCGCCCGTTAAGAATACATTGTGGCCATTTACAATGTCCGAAAACGCCGCCGCTTGATACTCATCGTGCTTTTCGCCCTTGTGCGTCAAACGTTTGGCGTAATACTCCGCCACTTTTTTTTCATCTTCCACGCGCGCCGTTGCAGGTGCAGTAACCGCCGAAGCGCCAACCGTTTTGCGTTTCATTGCGCTTGTTTGTAATGTATAAAGTAAATAAAAAAAGATGTTTCTAACGCTATTGTTTTGGTTTATTTGGTTCGTGGGCTTTTCCGTTGTGGGTTTTGTAGTCACTGCGGCCGTGTATGTCGGTATTGACAAGGAGCGCCGCGATCGCGCAATGGGCATGTACAATCTATCGCAAGCGCTCATTAATAGACAACAACGATCATCGCCCAAACATAATGATGATGCTTCGCCGCCACCACCAAAGAAGAAAAATCATATATTCATGAAGCCACCGCCACCACAGACGCAAGAAGAGGTGAAGAAAACGAAATAAATTTACTCGCTTTTACAACATTTAACTTCACAATCTTCATTGGGCAATCCGCCGCACGTGAACCCATCAGGCGGACTCAAATACGCTTTTTGCCACTTTACATTATCACCTTCGCACACTGGCTCAGGCGGCGGCGTCGGGTCTGGTTTCGGCGGTTTCGGCTTATCGCCACCACCGCCACTTGAACTACTGCTATATATATAATAGGCACCCACAGCGACCGATACAACAGCAATAATCGAAGCGACTACAATAATTATTTTTGTCGATCGTTTCATTTTTTTAATGTCAAAAGATTAAAAAAAATGGCGTGTCCAATTACAGAGTTCACCTACGCCACAACTGACGGCGCGACATTTTACATTTACGGAAATGATACCTTGAATCGCTGGGTTGCTACTACTGCTGATAAAAAGAAGTGGGTAAAAATTGATGCGAGTGGTACAACGAGTGTGGGGAATTACGTGGTGGATGCAACGAAAACGCCAGTAAAGGGCGGCACGTGCAAAGCCCGCGAATCCAATTCCGACCCACTATGCGCCTCAACTGCAGCAGTTACGCCGCCGCCTCAATCGGTCAAGCAAAGCAGCAGCAAATCAGTGGGCAGTTTTTCTGAATTATTCAATTGCACCGACGATGCGACGTGCAAGTACGCTGCGCAATTCAATAATAACTGCTGCGGCTCCGTAAAGGACCAAGGGCCGTGTCCGGGTACACTCGCTCTGTACGGCAGCAACGCAGGTACGTTTTGCGTTACTTTTACAAACAATCCCAATAAGGTTGTAGTGCAGGCACAGTCAGGTGACGGTAAGGGTTCAACGGGACTCGTTGAGTCGGACGGCGCGTCAATTGTATCGGCTCCGCTCTTGAATAGCGAAGGCGCGAAAACCGGTGTGGTGGCCAAATTTGATTTCACGGCTTCGCCAGGCAAAGCACCGGTCGAAGTGATTTTCTCGTACCCAAACTTACCAGGTAAAAATTTCGATCCCCCTGCAGTGAAAAAGTACAGCACATTTCCTGCGGCAGTGCCCGATAATAGCGAATGGACTAAAATGGGCTCTTATTTGTGCTGCAAGTCGAGCGGTGGCGGCGATGCATTCTTTTCCAGTGGCGACGGCAGTGGCGACGGCAGTGGCGACGGCACGGATCGCGATGAATTAATTGCACTTTTATTAATCATTGCAGGCGCTTCCATTCTTTCTTACGTTGTATGGAAAAGAGTGAAGAAATAAAAAATTATTTATTGTATCACTTTTTAATTTTGTCTGTAATATACGCAATTAAATTCAGCACGTCAAGGAAGCCAATTTTAATCTTCATACGATCTAAATTGGCAATCGCCTTACCGAATTCGACTAATTGATCTTTTGTTTGATTTGATCGATTACCGATTACTAAACTCATTATTTCAACGTACGAGTAACCTTCTGAAATAACCCTAAACGTCTTGTAAAGCATGTCTCCCAATTTACGCAAATCCGGGTTGAGCGGTGGCATTCTCAGTAAAATGCGCATATCCGATTGAATGTCATTGATAAAGAATATAGACTGGGGAACGCTCACTTGTCGCAGAAGATCAAATACCGGCTTACTGAGTATAATATCCAAAAGCGGTAGAAGTTGCATGTGTAGAAAACTGCGACACTCTTCAATTTTACCGGAAACGCATGGATTCGGATCACCTTCAAGTGAAATCGACACACTGTATTCGTACTTGTCACCCCCAACGTACTTTAAAAACTTCGAAGCCAAGTATTGTAAAGCCTTACTTGGTATCGAAACGCTTAGTTTGACTTCCATCGACACTTTTGTGTACACAATGCTCACTTCATTGGCGTAAAGTAAAATAAGTGATTCACTTTGCGATTCAAATGATTGAAATATAGGCTTTAAGGGGTCGTCGGACCCGCAGAAAACCGTTTGGCGCCAAAAGGGCTGCTTCTTTCCGGTGTAAAAGGATTGTAAGAAATTAACACCGGTTTTGGCAATGCTCGACAGTGTTTCCCATGATTTCACTCCCACGCGGAGCGGTTTAGGGAAGCGTAAAAAGATGGTGGGGCGCATTTCTATAAATGAAATCGACGTGGTGAACGAGTCCATTTCAATCAAGGCGGCGTCCATTATGTTAAGAATGAATTTTCTACTAAAAGCGATTTGCGCCAAAATCTCGACTGAATCGATTGAAGGGTACCGACCGCGCTTCCTGTAGACCGCTCGCTCGAAATCAGACCAAGACGCGTTGGCGAATTCCGAATTTTGTATCAATAAATTGAGTGGATTGTCGACTCGAATTTTTCGCGCTCTGCTTTCGCGCTCCACTTCAGCCTCTTGCCCGCGCTTTCTCATCGTGTCGGTGACCTCGTCAATGCTCCGCTTGCCACGTCTCGTATTCACGCCAACGCTAAACTCAGGGCCGAATAAGTGCAAGTTCGTCACAATGCAATTCTGCGCGTTTTTGCAAGCGTTCAGACCACCCTTTACAATGTTGTGCGTGGCGAGAAGTACGCGCGTAATGAGCATCCACTGTCTAATGTCTACATTTTCGATGTCTTTGAAATCCCTAATGATAGCGCCCACTTTGCTTACGCCGATCCACGATTGCGCCCACGTAATAGTTCGCTCTTGAAAGGCCACTGCTGAGAAAAGGGGTGATTTTTTTGTCCACGCGTGCCTTGGCGCTGATTTTGGCAAATTATTATTGTACTGTAGTACGTCTGCAACGGATAAATCAAAATCAATAATCGTCACCGAAGGACAATCAACTCGCAGACGCTGATTTTGGCCCGGAACCACAAATTCAGTTGGAAAACAATTGTCAACGTCCACAATAATGTTTCCGGGATGTAAATCAAAGTGTCTGAAATTCTCGCCCAATGCATTTTGCGCATCTTTCAGCAAGATGAGAATGCGCAACGAAACGCCAAGCGCTTGATTTCGACTCATTTTCTTCAAATCCATGTCGATTAGCGGTACACCCTTCACTTTGCTCATTACAGCATACAAGCCTACTTCGGATTGCTTGTCAGGCACACCCCACGGCGCGGCACTCGGCCGCTTGGCGCATCCACTTTGATATAAGCACGGAAAACCGGGGATACCAGACAGCGCGCATAAAACGACAACTTCGCGGAAAGGTCGATCGTTTTCAATTACTTTTCCATCCGATCCATTCTCATAAGCGTCTGCGTAATACTTGATTACGTACTCTTCGCCACTTGTGTCATTTTTGCGCGTAACAAAAAACACAAACGCTCCGCTGCGGCCACTTCCAATTTTTCGTGTCACCACAAATTCATCCGACAAGACGGTGTGAGTTAAGCAGCCATTTTCAATATTATTGCGCACACACTCCTCAGCGTTACTACCCTTTGCGCATTGAAGAGGTGGCGATGAAGGATTTTGCTGCTGATTGACGCCAGCACTGTAAAACCAATCCATTTTTATGCGGTGTTGTTTTTTATTTATTTATCTTATTTATTTTTTATGCACTTCAAACAATGCATGTGCTGCGGGAACAAACGATTGAAGCGTCTAAGTTGAACATACACGTCTAATTTATCTACAAATAGGAAACCATGTATTCTTTTCGCTGCCATTGAAATTAGCGGCGTGAAACGTTCATCAAAAACCCCCGTGTCCGATTCTAATATTTGCCTATAATAAAGTAAAAAGTAATCAAGGATATTTACCACATTATACATTCTCTGGCGTCTATTAAGAGATTCCTTCTTAGCATTGTATTTATCAAACATGGAATGTAAATGAGCACGACGAATCATGTTTTAACGTAGAATTTACATTTCGATTAATTTATCTAAAACGCGCGCGCCACCACTTATAACCCGCGGCGGTGGCGGCGGCGGTGCCACATAAAGGGCAGCCGTGGGCGCCGCGAAATGTAAATCGTTTGCGGCTCTTCATTCTCTTCGGCTTCGATGCGCTCTTCGAGACTCTCGAAATCCTCTTGGTTTTGTTTGCGGTCATAATACAAGTACATTGCGACGCTAATGGATGACACAAGTGCGACTACGAGTAAAATAGTTTGAGATTTCATTTTTATTAGTTTGATTTTATTATTTTAACACGACGTTCATGTAAGTCGAAGAATTCACCATTGTTGGCATTGAGGCTTCTGCGCGATTTACCGATTTCAGCGTTGTGATGCATGAATAATGGTAGCCGCAGAGCCAACCGTTCAAATGTGCAATGGTTGGGCGCTTGCAATTGCGAAAAAAGCAAGGGTGAGCGAAACTAACCCAGTGATTACCTTCCGTGATTTGACACGCCACGCCATTTTGACACGCGGAGATTGGATGATAAAACGTTTCCACATGCTTCGCGTCATTCATGAGGCGGCAATTCACCGAGTAATTGCAAATGCGCTTATGACTGTACTTGCACAATTCCGCGCCCCCATTAGGACATTTCACGCCAGAAAATACCTTTTCAATGCAAGGTACAGTATAACTTTTGTCCACACTCATCTTTTTTTACACGTGAATAAATTTGTTTATTTAGCAACCGACGCGGAAGAGGAATCATGCGTGGCGCTCATTTTTTCCAATTCCGCCTTCACCTTTTCCCCTTCTTCTCCGCTGAGTTGCATTTCGGACACCCAAAAATTAACCAATTGCGCCTTCTTTTCATCCTTCTCCGCCTCTTCCCTCATCTTTTTTAATTTTTCTCGATTAGCATCCGTGTCGACGGCATACATTTCTTGCTTTCCGCCGCGTAAATTAACATTGGACTCTGTAGCCAAAAACTCAAGGTACCGCAATTCGTGCAATTTATCATTTAGCGCTTCTGCGATACCGTCAGCATCCTTTTTCTCCAACCGATACGTCAACGGATTACATGGACGTGTTTTTTGCAACTCTTTGTCAAACTGAAATCCGCGGTGTACAAGATATAACTTCATTTATAGCGCGCGACTCTGCTTTTAAAATTCCCGCGCAAACTTCAAAGCGCGCTTTAGACGCATCTCATTTATTATCAAACACACAGTAACAACCAACAATGAAGAAAGGACATCAACGGAAGCGAAGCCGTTACGATTCTGACGAAGAATCCCACAGTGGCGGTGGTGAAGAAGAAGTTTTCATTGACGAAACACCTGCGGCGTCGGCGGCTACAAGCAGCGGCGTCATTGTGGCCACCGTACCGAAAAGCACCACATCCGAGCGCTTCGAGGGATATCTGAAGGATTCGCAGCCAGGCCGTTTTGCTTTTATCACCTCTCAAACGGCACCTTTCACCGTGCTTGCTAATTGTTACGCGTCGCTCTTTGAGAATATGCGCCTCGTTATTTCGGAAGATGGAATCGCCGCAACGGCCATGAATGTGAGCAAAACGTGCATGAGTCGCTGGATTCTCCGCAAGAGCGAAATGATTGAAGGCATTTTTCGCCCGCCACGTGTCATGCAAGAGGTGGTGGTCGACGTGCCAGAATTTGCGCTCATTGCTCAACCGTGTTCGCGGGCCGATTCGCTTCGCCTCACATTTGACAATGACGAAAATCCGGACAACATTATTATCGATTCAATTATGGAAGGAACCGGTGGAACGTTTTCTCTTTGCCTTAATGTGGCCGAAGAGTTTTTGGAAATTCCACCGCTCACGTACCGTAATCAAGTGTCGATTCGCACCGAAGATTTTACGCGCTTCTTGCACACCAAATGCAATAAGAAGTACGTGACGTTTGATTTGCGAAAGGATCGCTTTTCAATTACACTTTACTTGGATCGCGGAAAATTCGACTTCTTTTGGCCGCTCGACAAGCAAAGCGACGCGGTCGTGCACGGCATGATCAACACGCCGGCGCATTTTCATTTGGAAACAATCAACAATATTATGCGCATCAGTAAGGCCGGCTCGTATGTGTCGCTGTCGATGCCTGAGCCGCACGACACGGGTGAGAAGGATGAAAACGGTGCGCCGATTATCGAAGAGGGAGCCGCATCGAAGCCGCTTTGCATTACGGTTCAATTGGCAGCACTCGGCGTTGTGTCCTTTTTAGTGTCACCGTTAGTGAAGGATGATTTCAATTAATTTTTTACAAGTAAAGAATGAGTGGTGAATTATATTGCGCCGAAGTAATTGCATCTGCTATGGAAAGCAAAGCCAGCAGCAGAAACGTCAGCGTCGGCAGCAGTGGGGGTGGGGAAACCGGCGATAATGACAATGTCGTGGGGATGAAAGAAGCACAAGAAGATGTGCTGTCTAATAATGAGAATGACGTAGATATCGATAAGGAAGTGCAAATTGTCGAACCGCCCGAGAAGCGCACACGACGAATCGAGTTGGAAAAAAAAACGCTCGACGAAAATTTATTAAACGCAATCGTAGAGCATTCCAAGTACCGCAACCAAGTGACGGTAAACCCTCAGATGTTTTACACTTTTGAGAAAAGTGATATTGAGGAAAAAATCAAAGAAAAAACTTCTTCATCATTGTAATAAATAAGCAATAAGTATGAGTAATCTTCAGCAAGTTTACCCCGGCTACGATCAATCGAGCGAATGGTTTGGCGTTAACACCACCAATCCAAATGGCTTGCAGCGTTTATGGGAGCCTCCCGTTGCAAGAGTGGACAATGACCCACAGCAGCAAGTTGAACAGCAAGCAGCAGCAGCGGCGGCGGCAGTGAGGCGAAGCGGCAGCAGCGCGCGCGGCGGCGGCGGCGAAATCCCGCAACTTTACTTTGACGAAACAAACACAATCGCTCCTCAGAGAGACCCTATTTTGTATTGGGTCGTGGGAATCGGAGCACTCATTGGACTTGAAATGTTTTTTAATAGTAAAAAAGAGTAGTGAAGCCAAATTTTATTAACATCGAACACCTCGCTGAGAGGCTTTTGCGGCGGCGGCGGCTGCGATTCGTCCACTTGCTTTTGGAAGGCGTATTCACAGTACAGCGAAGCCACTGCGCGCTCTTCCCACCGCAAACTTTTATCTTCAACCTCACTGTAATCACGATAATTCACTAACACCAATCCACATTTTTTGCACAAATCGACCATAGAGTGAAACGGAACGTAAAATTCAATAGCGTCCACGGCGCCATCCAACCAAAACGTGTACGCATTTTCCTTATTCCGAAGCGGTTTAATTCGGCACAGTCGATTATTCCTGAATCGCGATATTTTTTGGTGATTCGGAGTTGTCACCAAAAACATGCCACGCGGGCGCAGACATTTAGCCACGCGCTCAATCACATGCCATCCGGTCACATATGGGAATTCAAATGCGTAGTGGATCGCAAATTGGCACGAAACAACGTCGATTGATTGCGGCGGCGCGTACTCTTGCATCTCGAGTATATTGCCCACTTCCGTTTCAAACTCAAACCTCAGATTACTGTGATTGAATCGACGATTTGCTTCATCCACCGAAGCCGACGAAATGTCAATGTGGCGAACACTCTTTACATTTAGCGACTCGTATTTATGTAAATCACCGCCCTTTCCGCCACACAAATCAAGAATTCGTGACTGTGGCCACGCGTAGCGAGTAAGCAATTCTCGTTTGCGTGCATTATTGAAATTCCGTAAATTAATGGTGGACAAATGCACACGTTTCTTCACTGTGTAACAATGGTTTGAAATTTGGTCATAATGAACGACAGGGTTCATTCTTGTTTATAGACGCTAACGTGATTTATTTTCTTTTCCGTAAACGCAATGGCTGCGGCGATAGGCCTAATTCGGCAGCGTGCTCAATGAAAATCGGAATGTACTTGGCCACGCGCTTCTCACACTCCCACATGAATCGTTCGCCGTGATTCTGTAAACCCGTTGCGACATGCGTGTATTCGTGAATAATGTCCATGAACAAATCAATGACTCCGCGCTTCGACGCCGCGTTGAAGATCATTTTCCACCCCAACGTAGGACACACGCACGCCACTTGCGATTTATTCGTGTCGTCCCAATAAATACCCGCGAAGTTGTCCATCATTTTAGCACCCTCCTTCTCGTTTTTCACTCTGATCAGCCGTAAAATGGTTTGCACCAATTCTCGCCTCTTGTGCATTTCCTTAATGGCCACTCGTCGATGCGAGCCGCCGGAAAAACGGTAATTTTTCGGCGTATACAATAAATCGCATTTTTTGCTTATGCTATCATAGGGCATGTCTCAAGCGGTGCATTTTTAGTTGATTTATTTGGTGAAAAAAATGGCTGCAAACAGACGCGCGATGAAAAAAATAGGCAAGTGTAAATAAAAATACTACTATTTCAAATATAAAAATGCAAGACAAACAACTTATCGTTCAATCAGTGATTTTGGCGCTCGGCTCGGGACTCGCGCAGAGTCAGGCACGCAAAGTCGTGTCGAAGGGTGTGAAGCCGGTTTTGGTCGGTGCCGCCGCCGGCTTGTCGGCCGTGCTCGGTCATTACGCCGCGCAAGAATTGGCCAAAAAGGATATGCTCGGCGAAACGCCAAGTGATCCTTTGCTACCATCGGAGCGCGACCTTTTGATCACTGAGGCTGTTTCGGCCGCAGTGGTCGGTGCGCTCGCTTCGTACGTGGCCGATCGCTCAGGTCAATCCGCGTTGGTGTGCGTGAGCGGTGTGGCAATTGCGTCGATTTTGGGTTTGCTTTTGGGTCGCGAAGTGGCTGATCGTATGGCATAAATAAAAAAATGTAATGTAATAAAAAACTAATATATAAAAATGAAGCATCAACGTATTCTTATTCAATCTGCAGTGGTCGCACTTGGCGCCGGTCTCGCGCAAAGTCAAAGCAAGCGCATCGCATCGAAGGACTTGAAACCGCTCGTCGTGGGCGTTTCAGCCGCGGTTTCGGCCGCTCTTGGACATTACGCCGCCAAGAAATTATCAAAGGGCGCATTGATTTCATTGAGCGATTTGACACTTTCGGAGCGCGACGCAATGATCTCAGACGTCGTGTCGGCCGGTATTGTGGGCGCGTTGGCCTCGTACGTCGCCGATCGCTCAAGCCAATCGCAAGCCGTGCGCGTGGGCGGTGTTGCGCTTGCGTCGGCGTTGGCGGTGCCGTTGGGGCGTGAGGTTGCGCGACGCGTGGCTGGTAAGGGCCCAGGGCCAGCAAATGCACCAGTCGGTCCCGGACAATGTAAGCAGTGCCCTGATGGATTTAATTTGAGGGAGGGTATTTGCGTATCGACAATTCCAGGTGCACCACCCGTGCCTGCTAAAGATTGTCCGTTAGGCCCAGGGTCAAATACACCAATTGAACCACCACACATGTAGGTCAACAACTTCCGAATAAACGTTTTAATTAAATTACTTTTTACTCTTTTCTTCCAACGTAGCAGCGGGGTTAGCGGGCGGATAAGTCGGCATCGGACTATGAATTTTACACTGCTGTGGCGCTGCTGGCGCTGATGCTATCGCTGCTGGCGCTGATGCGGGCGGGTGCGGGTTATCGGCGGCGCGCGAAGCACGTGCAATGCGCTGTGTTTGTATTTCATCGTACATGGTGATGCATTGTTCGGTCGCGCAGCCGCACGCGAAGCCGCTCAGAAACGTTAAACACAGAAAATCCATTAGCGCGAACATTTTTTATAATCTTTTGCGTATTTTTTACCGAACCACTACTTCCATTGATTTGTACAATTCCCACGTGGGGTGAATGCGCACCGCCGAAAAGTCGCAGTCGACGTGTGTAATGTAAAAGGTGCCGCTTTTGCGCGGAATGGCGTCTCCCTCGATTTTGCCAATTTTAATATGCGAAGCATTGGGAAACCCCGCGGTAATAGTGCGTTTATCCACATCGACTTCGGCGATAATTCCCGGTTTACCAAACGCTTTTGATTCTGGCAAATGCTCTTGAGCGGCCTTGCAGAATTCCGACACTTCGCGACGAGGCGCGGCGGCGGGCTGCTGAGACAATTGCACGCCGCTTTTACCACACGATGATTTGTAGTGATAAGCAATGAATGAAGCAAACACGGTTGAGATGAGGAACACCAATGAAGTGACAAGTAAGATTTTAGTTAACGTTCTCATTTTTATTTATTTTTTATATTTTTTCAACGCGACAAACAAGGCAATCGCAATAATCGCCGCCGCCACGTAATACCACAACCACCGCGACGACGATGATTCACCCTTTTCATTTTTGTGTAAAGATGCAGCATATTGGTCATTAAGCAACACCATTTTCATTTCATCTGATAACGTGTCTTCATCAACGATTTCGGAATGCTCCGCGTCAATCAATTTCGATTTAACATTTGTGCCGCCCGTGTAAGAAGTCACTTGGAAATATAAAATTGGGTCATCGACGTTTACGCCAATACTGTGATCGGCGCTATTGTCACGCAAAAATTCACCAACTAACTTGTTGTTTTCGTCGAGCGCTTTCATGTAAATCGAGTAATTTTTGTTGCACTGCACATTACCGGATTCTTTAGACGCGAATACCAATGTGGCCATTGACAATACGTCTCCGCGCGTGGAAACATTGTCGGCTGCAAGAAATGCGCTTCTAAGCGGCACATGAATACGCCGCAAAGACCACTTATTATACTTTTC
>Ga0307980_1000961_pt1 | contig 12213 bp, 9 predicted proteins | sample OrgLakmetage1060_FD_201817 | JGI IMG/M metagenome (GOLD analysis project Ga0307980, IMG submission 201817) | Saline water microbial communities from Organic Lake, Antarctica - #1060 | ecosystem: Environmental > Aquatic > Non-marine Saline and Alkaline > Saline | place: Antarctica: Organic Lake... | reverse complement strand
TTAGGTTATTTTAATGAAAATAAAATAAGAGATAAACAAGTATCAATTAGACTAAGTCAAAATCTAGTGTAAAGCATGTGACTTTAACTTTGTAAACTATGTGCCTTAACGAACATATAAAACGATAAAATTATTAATTATAATTTGAACAAATGAAAACACGAATTACAATTTTGTCCTGCACTGCGATTCTTTTATTGACAGCATCAGGTTTAGTTTAGCCTTTAATATTGACGGTGTAATAAATATTATCAATTGAGTGGTTCAAGTAATTTCCTTATTTACATTTTGTTTTTAATGTTTTAGGTGTATTTTCAAGAGCATTAACAAATCCTTTAGCATATAAATTATTCCATACTGGCTGTTGTTCATCAAGATTAAAATCCCCTGCAATAATTACACTATCACTTTCTAATCTTTCTTTGTAATTTTTTAGATGTACTATTTCCTCTTCAGGACTATCTTCGTGTTTTCTAGAGTGATAATTCACGAGAGTTATATTTTTATTTTGTCCTTTTAAAATGAAATTACCTGTATAAGGCTCGCGATAACATAAATTCTCAAGCTCTGAATCCAAGTAGGGTTTTCCTTTTACTGAAACTTTAGAGGTTTTCCATAGGAAACCATATCGTTCACTCATTTTAGCAGATGGGCTCTTTGTAGGATTAATAACAGAATAGTCCCATTTCGAACCTAATCTATTTAGCTCATCAATAATTTTGGCGACAGCCTGAATACCTGCTGGATCTTTCCCTACAATCTCTTGAATTAAAACAATATCAAAATCTCTAATAACTTCAGCTATCAAAGCTATCTCTTCTGAATTTTTGGTTCTTCCCAAGTCTCTTATATTCCAACTAGCAAGAGAGAATATTTCGTATTCAGTATTAATTTCTGAGAAACGTCCTCTTTTTACTATTAATTCTTGTCCAGAATTATCTTTGATATCCAAATTATCATAGTACTTCGATGTTTTGATTGACAACTCCAAAGTATTAGTACAAGAAATAAAAGGGATGCTTTAAAAGTTTTATATACCATATAGAACCTTTGCGTTATTTGTAAATCGATTATGTTCTTGTCCTTTAAACCAATCTAGGCTTATCCAGTAGGCCCCATCAGATTTTCGATAATCAAAACCTCTCAAGTAAGGGTTATTAATATCACTTTGTTTAATTTTAAATTCAGCAAAAGCGTGGCCGTCTGTTCCATCGAAGCCTGCAGCAACTCTTGATTTCAATCCAATTTGTTTGGCAAATGAGGCCAATAAAATAGAATAATCATCGCAATCTCCAGGATACTTCCCTTGAAATTTCAAAGAAATTGTTGCCTCTGCAGATCTCCAAGTGTCGTCATCAGTTGCGGGATCGTAAATATAATGCCAGTTTTTGCGAACGTGCTCTTTCATCTTAATAATCTGTTCTATTTGAGAGCCACTAGTGTTAAGCGTTATAGTTAATTCTCTAACTTCTTTCAACACCAGACCTTCAACTTGAATTAATTTACCTTTTGCCGGGCTAATTTTATTTTTGACCAAAGTCTCTTCTATATTTTTAGCTTCTTTTGGCGTTACTATATCATCGATATCCTCAATAATAGGTTTTACATCTTTAACAATTGTATTAGGTATCGGAGTAGTTTGTTCCTTTTTAGACTCTTCTTTGGCTCTAGCAATAAGTGTATCTCTACCAGTCTTTGAAAACCCTGTGCAGGATGATGTTAAAACTAAGCTCACCAACATAAACACGATTATATTTTTATTTTTTATTTTCATCTATTAGTTTTCCTACTTTAGAGGTTATTTGAATCGTAAATCTTTTATTTTTTTGTTCATTACTATTATCTCTGGATTGACCAAAATAACCGCTTCCCGCTATAATGATTTCACATTGAGGTGCTAACTTTCTAAAATCAATACCTCTACTTGACCAATAATTATATAAAGCCAAGGCTCTTTGATAACTGAGTATGTAACCTCTATCTGGATCATTATTGAAATTATCTTTATACCTTGCCGTATTACCTTCAATTACTAATAGATAATCCACATTTGGATTATTATTTATAACAGTCTCAAGTTGATTATAAAGTTCTTCACCAGCTTCAAATATTTTTTCCCTTTTATCTAATTGAATGTCTTTGATTTTATTACTACCTGCTCTGAACTGTGCGTCAATTGAAAGTTTGTAGCGTTTATTCAAATTATCAAATTCAAAATACTCTTTATCTAAGGTTTCTAAGGCTTTTTGAATTTCTTCTATTTTCTCTAGTTGGATCGCTTTAGTATTAGCATTTGCGAGTTCAATTTGTAATACAGAGAATGTAATTACATATAGAACCAACATTACGAAAAACAAACTGGTCATTAAATCTGCATAACTCACCCAAAAAAAACCTGTTTTTTTCATTAAAGGAATGTTTTGTAAATGAATACTATGCCCGCTACGATAATAACAACATAACTAGCAACGCTTACTCCAGAATTTATTTTTTCGAAGATTAGTTTATTTTTACTCTTTGGAACACTTAAGATTGTTGAAGATGAACCTGTATAACCTCCCGATGATATAGCATCTACAATTTCTCTATTTGTCCTTTTTATTACATCACTCAAGCCTGATTCTAATTGAGATAATTTATTTTCAATACCACTTAGTTTTTCAAGGTGCTCTAATTTCTCAAATTTAGGTCTTGAATTATTAAAAGCTAATTCTGTTTTATCTATCTGATCCTTTGCACTCTCATTAAAACGTTTAATAGAGTTATCGAATGCAATAGATAGTTTTGAATCATACTCAGCGATGCTTTCATTAAAGGCTTCAAATTGTTTTTCTACAGAAACACCTAGTACGTCAATTGCTTTCGACATTCTAGAATCTGAATCAGCAACGGATTCATTTACAGCATCGCCGTATTGAGAAAAAGATTTTATGTGTTGACTGAAAAAATCTGAAGCTTGGTCACTTTTGTTAATTATTGATTTCAAATCTTGTAAAATCACATTTATATTATCCGTGTTGCGAACAAACTTATCTAGATTATCCACTAATTTAGTAGTGTTTAATAATGAGCTATCTAACTGCTCGTAATACTTTGCAAAACTTTGGAAGGAGCCCATCATACTGTCAAGTTTGTTGAAAATATCTAAGTTAACAGCAGAAACTTTTCTTACGTCTAGAGCACGTATATCTTGTAATAACTGTTGTTCTCTTTCTATTGAAGATTTAGAATCGTTTACTATTGTTCCTAAATGAGAAACAATACTAATAGAACTCTTTGAAAAGGCATCTATCTTTCTAGCCAATACATCAACTTCAGGTAATTTAGACCTATTCATCTTAGGCATCAATTCAGATTGTAGTAATGATAAAAATTGATTTTTTCCTGATTCTACTTTTGATTTTGCATCTTTAAATATCCAAACTGAAAAAATAGTGGTTAAAATTAAACCAACCACACTTGCAGACATTGCTAATTTAACACCGTCAATTAAAGGCTTTATTGCTTGTAATGCTAATTCACCGCTACCATTACTTGGAACATCAAAGGAAACTGAAAACAACCCAAATATTATTCCTAACATTGTTGCTGCAAGCCCTATGTAAAGTGGAGCAGGAACTCTTTCTGCAATATTATCCTCAACTATTTCAACATTCCGATCTACAATGTCTTTAAGAATATGAAAGTCTATTGCTATACCTTTATTCTTTATTAAATAGGTGTTAATAGGAACGACTATGTTATTCATCACCTCATTCTTTGTTGATGTAGAAAGATAAGAAACCTCAATTAGTTCTTCTGTTTCTTCATAATCGATATCGAATAAAATAGATTCTAAATCTCCATCATTTAAGTTATTGATAGTTGTAAACTTAGAATCCACCTTTGGTGGATTCTTAAAAATATTATTAAATCTTTTTATTTCTAAAAAGAGTTTAAATGCTATATAAAGCTGAAATAAAATAAGTACCGTTATTACTACTATTTCAACTACTTTAAGATTCATCATTGCTTAAATAAATTTTATTCTTATTTTTTCCTTTACTAACCAATCATCGCCATCTAAAACAACTGTTCCTTTTGCAACATTCTCAATTCTAGTTGCATTATTTGAAAAAGCATTTTCAAATAAGCACACTTTTTCTAAAAATTGAGCTGGTGAATTAAGGGCTTTTGTAAAATCAGAATCTTCTAAAATATAAATGTCTCCTGATTTCTCCGACGAATCCAAATCAATATGATATAGTGATGATTGATTTCTATCAAAACTAACATCTTCAATTGAAAATCTCTTTTCTTCAAATGGAGAGGGAAGAAATACTTTTCTCGTCTTAGGAATGTCAATACTTACATTTGTCGGCTTTTCATCATCTTCTTTTTTATAAGTATTTTTAAGTGGCGGTTTAGTAGCTTTAATAGTCTCCTTAATTAAAGAACTATTCTTAATATTTGTATTTAGTTCCTTTGGTTTTGTAGACCTTGATATTTGCTTTTGTAAATTTTGCTCTTTACTTCTAAGCTGTATTATTTCAGCATCCCTTCTTTCTAATCGCTCGTATAGAAAAGCGATTTTTTTATCTGCTTTGTAAAAAACAAATATCCACCCGAATAACAACAAAATACAGACAATACCTAAAATTAATTCCAGTGTGGTTAAATCGATCATCATAAATCTTTTAAGAGTTATCACCTAATTCAACTGCTAAGTCATAAATCAACCCAATTATAGGATAAAAGAATAAAGTTTGAGCAACTTTTTCAGATTGTGATGAGTTCACTTTAAGTTGTTTTACGCCCTCCATTAAATGGTCTATCTGATCTTTATTTTTTAATTCATTCAAGACTTCCAGCGACTTATTTGAAACTCCAAATTCTTCTTTGAATCCGATTTTATCATTTAAATCCATAAAGATTTGATAAAATGAATCAACATTTGAGATTACTCCATTCAAGTAGTCTTCAGTTAGGTGTTCATAAGTAATTGGGTTTTCAGTTCTCTTAGATTGAATTAAGGGACTATTCGAGTTTGCTAAATTAACCTCAATTAAATCCGTATGTTTTAATCCTTGAACAGAATTGTCCCCATCCATTTCAATCCCACCTTTGCAAGTAATTTGTTTTGGATTATTCAATGCTTTTACATTTATATCAGAATCATCAGACTCATAAACGCTATTAAAAATTCCTTCAAATAATGGAGTCAGCGCATCTAACTTCTTTGAAGAATCAATTAATTGTAACGTTTTTGATCCAGTTCCACTAAAAACAATGTTTCTAGGTAGCTGATAACCTTTTAACTTCATCAGTTCAGCTATATGATAAACAATCGAAGAATAGAATAATAAAAAGATGATTTTAAAATCTTCATTCTTAGCTAACATTTTTGAGAAATCAATATCAATATGATTATCCAGAACTTTTTTGTTCTCTTTTAAAGAGAAAAAGAAGTTAATTAAATCTGTTGAAGATTGATAATCTTTAAATATTGAATCTAAAATATTCAATTCGTCAGAAAGCTTATTTTGCTCTAGTATTTTTGTTATTTCTGGAAGAAAATATGAAACGAAACCATTAGATTTAATATTTCCATTAAATCCATTACCAAATATTGAATTACCGGCAAATCTGAAACTACTTATTAATTGTGGCTTATCATCAAAATATATCATAATATCAGATGTTCCTCCACCGATATCTATAGAAACTGATGGTCTGGCAGCTGTTGGAATATTCTCATTGTTCTTATAATGAAAAAACGGAGCAATACTTTCTGGATAATCCGACAAATTACTATCACTAATACCAAAAACCTTTTCAAATGAACTTTTCCAGATACTTCTTAAATTTCTAAGATGGTTGTTGGTCATACTAACGGGATAAAACCATATTATTTTAGTTTTAGAAAAATCACCATTGTTTTGCAATACTTTATTTCTGCAAATCATCATCAATTCTTCTATGTAATGAGAAACTTGTCTCTCATTACTAGATTCCGTAGACCATTTAAGATCTGTATAAGTTTTTAAGTATGGACGTATATATTCATTTTCGTAATCAAATCCTACATTCGCATGTCCAAAAGTAAAGGTTGGCAAAGTGTAATTCACATTACTATTTTGAAGTAAAGCCGTTCTAAATGGGGATTTTACAACTTCTTTGTCTCCAATTCGTTTAGGGATAGTTTCTTGAAGTAAATTAATTTGTGCTATTGAAACATCTCTAATAGCTTGAGTTCTTAATGATATGTCACTTGGAAGCAATAAAGATATTTGTTCTTCGGTTTCGTCAATATCTAATGCCCTAGGCTCGCCTTGGCCATCTATTTGATACTCTATATGCGTGTTTGTAGTCCCAAAATCAATTGAAAATTTGTAGACATCTCCACCACCCAAACTGAATTCCGTCCATTTAGGGGCTATAAAGTTTAAATTGTCACCATATCGTACAGCAATTATATCAAAACTTTTATCCACTACTGTTTGTATAGTCTTATAAGGGCTGCTTGCTCGAATTACTGAATTTCCATCTATAAAACCTGAAGTAGAATCATCATATAACTGAATTGATAGTGGATTTGATATTTCAGGAGCGATGTCAGCGATACCTACTGAATAATTGATGTCACATTCAGTACTCTTAGATCCAGGATATAATGATAAAGCAAATGATTTATTTAGTATAATCCCTTTAGCGTTACTTGGGTCTTGCGAAGCTCTGTCTTTTACATTGTATTTTTTACAATATGAAATAAAGCCTTTCTTAATTGGAATATTTAAAGTTACTTCCAAACTATCAATACCTATTTCTTTAAAAGTAATTAGGTTTTGAGTTTTAATATCTTCAATTGTAAAATAGTCAAAGAAAGTTTCAGTAAGCGGAAGTAAATATTTGTCAGATCCGACAGTCATAAACTTTGAACTGTTAACATCATACGGGAGTTTTATTATTGCATCAGACAAAAAATCATTCATTGTATGATAAGGATAATTATCATCTTGATCAGGAAGAGTTCTTTTTGATAATATTCTTGAATCAAAAAAAGGAACCTCGGTATTACTATCCCATACATCTTCCGTATAAATGTAAGGTAAATTTAATTTCTCTACAGGTAGCACTAATGGTTTAGCACCTTTTATGTCTTTACTTGCTTTTATAACAAAGTCACTATTATCCTCAATAGTGCTTGTGTCTTTTTCAAATTGTTTTAGTTCAAAATTTTTAATTGCCGTTACAGGCTGTCCAGCTGAGTTATTAAAATAAAGCCCTTTTAGACTCTGTAAAAAACTTTGAGTATCTAATTTATTGAGTTCGTCAAATAATTTATGATTATAAGTTTCTAGTTTACTTACAGTACTCAATATATAACTATTGAATTCAGGAAACATAGAGTTAAATCCAGATGTTTTTGATAAACTATACAGATATTTAATATAATTTTCATCTCTAGCATATAAAGGTAGTAAGGCATCATCTAGCATTTGATCCTTACCAAACTTTATATCTGTTACGGGGGCATCAGGAGCTGCAAAAAATAAAGTTCTAGGCGATGTACCTCCTATAATTTTATGTTTATAAAGAATTATATATATCTTATCAAACTGATCAAAATTGTACTGCTTTTTATCCTGATCTAGAAATAACCTTAAAGTCTCACCTAAATGCTGTTGGCTAGGTACACTAGACTCCAAAAGCTTATTTAAGCTATTTTTTGCATCCCACTCAATCATAGACAAATCTTTATTATGCTTGTCGTAATTAAATAGTATTTGCCCAATATCTAAAGCGTCAGAAATCAATTTATGATTATCTGAAGCAACAGCTTTACCATTTTTTGTAATGCCATCCATATTGTCCATCTTAATAGATGAAAAAGCAGTTCTAACTAAATCAATTCTTGCAAATGGACTTGGGATTGAAGTAGGTAGTTTTTTACCATTACCACCATCTGTTGTTATGCTCTCAATTAAAGTGCTATTAATACGTCCCGAACTAAACCAATCTTGATTTTGAGCTCCATCGTTATGTACACGAAATACTTTATTCCCCATATTGATTTTAGTTTAATATTTTTATTACGTGACTCTCTATAACTCCATCAAAAACTTTCAAGAATCTTGATTCTTGTGTTTCTTCATCTAGCTTACCACTTTTTATAACTTTATTAATATCAGAGATAATATGATTTCCACTAGACGATGAATCACCTAAACCAACTTTACTAAAGATGCTTTTATTTAATTCTTTTCCTTTAACAAAATCCATTAATGTCCCGTGATTTTGATTATTGTGAAATGGAGAAAATGAAACATCATTTGAATCCATTTCTTCAATCCATTCATCGTAATAATTTAGAAATTTCTTTAGATATTCTTTATAGTAATCCTGATTGTAAAATCTTTCATTAATTCCATTATTACCTTTACTAAAACCACCTTTGTTGTCTTTTAGAACCTCTAAAGATTTATTTAAGAATTTAGATAGTAATGACATTTTAGATAATGGCTGGCTAATAGCAGACTTAGTACCTTCTCCTAATAAATTAAACTTTACTTTGCCTCCTTCGTTATCTATGATACCAAATTCTTTTATTGTAGTTTCTCCTTGTAAGCTAGATAGTCGGCCAAAATCTTTAGTAAAATCTACAATAGCGAGTGCACCTGCCATTTCTAGAAAATGAGCTGGATTTCTTTGGTCTTCCTTTCCTTCAGCATAAGGGACATTATTATTAGAATGAGCTCCTAAGTAATAAAATGCATCTAAAGATTCATCTTTATCAAAAATTGCGTGATGATAATAACTTAATGCAGCTTTAGACTTACTCATAAAGGTAGAGGAGTCGATTTCACGTCCATCTTTACCACCATCAGGAATATTGAAATATGGTAAAAAAGTGACTCCACCTATGGTTGAACGACTTATGACATCTGAATTTACTAGGTCTGCGTTATTTACTCTTAAGTTTTTTAATAGAAGAGGGAAACCTGATGCTCCTGTTCCTCCAAAAATAGAGTTGATTATGAATACACCATCGCCTGGATTAAATGAATTACTGAATTCTCTATATTCATCTGACCTTGCAAACCTATTGAGAACTATACTACCTATGTTAGGGTTACCTTTAAAACCAACAGTCATATCGGCCTCAAGGTTAGCTTTGCTAAATAATAAATCAATTAAAGCCTTGTTTTCATTATCTAAGCCATTATAATCTATGAACTCTCCAAATTTCTGCCCAGTATTAGACATACCAAATATGAAGTGATCAGACATACTAGAAACATTTTCATCTAGCAACTGCTTCATTGTCGAAATCTTAGTTCCAAAAAACTGGTTTTGTTCTCCTGAGTTCTTGTAAATATTTTGATACTTATTGAGTATATCAGTAGTCCTGTTTAAATCTCCGTTTGCAGCATCAGGATCAATTATTAAAGGAACAACAGTATCAAATCCGTTGTCTAACTTTACTCCAGAGGCTAACAACATTGTTAGTGATCTTATTACGCGAGAACCTGTTCCCCCAATACCAAATACATATAATTTTGCCATCTTAAAAAGGATTGTGTTTATTATCGTTACTTAAAAATTTAACTGGTAAAGGAAGAATGCAGCATATAAAAGCAATGACTAATCCATACAAAGCACTAATAGAAGATATTTGAAACACAAAATAATGTGGATTTACCATACCTTCTGAGTAGTTACCCATTGCTTCAATTAATCCTTGATTATTATATAGGATAAGATAGGAAGCTCCAAAAATCAATAGTGAATTGACTAATAAAACTAAAAACCATTTTTTGCGTTGACCTTGTACTGGATCCCAGAATTTATAAAAAATTATAAGCAGTAAAATTGATAGTACTATTACAGCCCAACCAATAGAACCAAAACCTTGTTCTTTAAAAACACTTCTAAATAGATCTTGATACGTCTGGTAGTCAAACCAACTTTCATAGAGACCTGCTAATAATTCATTCATATTTACGCTTTAATTTTAATGTCTATTTTCAAAATTTCTTCTTTATTATTTACTTTTTCATAAGCTTTGGAGATACCAATCATTAATTCGTCAAAAGCAAATGTCCCTTCAGTATCGCCTTTAATCTCACAATCATCAGTATCTCCAGTGTTTTTAATCCAGTCCGGCAGATTATTGTTTAACGTAATGATAAGGTCTCCGTAAAGTTTTGTGTCAGCCTTTAAAACAATTAAGTGAGAATAATTAGACCCATTGCTTTTGTTTAGCTTTTCCAATCTTTTAAATGTGTCGCTAGATTTATCGATGTCTACATAGGATATTATAGATTTTATCTCATAGCCTAGTTGTTCATTTAATTTGTAGTTTTCCCTGTTTTTCAGATACGAATTTGGTAGGTTGGTTTGAGAGAAATCAACAGCTACTGCAAACTGTAAATAATTTTCTTCTGTTGGTGTTCCACCAAAACCTTTTCGCTCAAATTTCTTAGCATCTGTAATAGATTGAGTTATTGCAGTTCCTCTATTTTCTGCTTCAAATTCTCCATGTTTTTCTTCACCAGAAGTTAGTATTGTATAAGGTGTATCTATATTTTTTGTTAGAGAAAATCTTGCTTTTTCTTTATATCCAGGCAAATCATCAGTGACTACAACATTTTTAAGACTTTCATTTATCATAGTAGTAGATCCAAACAACATAACATAATATGGTCTTTCCTGATTAATCCTTTGTTTGTTTTTGCCGCTTGTGCAAGTAGATGAATAATAACAACCCTCAAAATTAGAGCTCATCTTAATTATAACAGATTCTATCTCTGACACTTTAAGCGCTTTTTTAAAGGCATTTTCTATTTGAATACTCACAAGATTTAAGTTGCCACCCTTAACAGAATATATACCATCTGTAATTACAATACTTACAGCTCCATCAGAAGCATTTTCTATGGCGTTTTGAAAAATAAAAATATGATCGGAATCTGTAATGTTACCTACTTTCACATCACCTTTATTTATCCTATCAAGAATATTTTCTTCTGGATGTTCTTCAGTGTTTACAAAAAAAGATGAGACATTTTTATCATCTAGATTACTATAAATTCTGTTTACGGTTTGCTGAAAATCTTTTTGCTTGAGATAACCATTAATACTTGCAGAGTTTTCAAAGTAGAAATTATACGAACCTAAATTAGAAATACTAGAAACAGAATTACTGCTGGTTTTAAGCCACTTAACCCTCTCTTCAAAAGAACTTTGCTCAGTAGGTGTAAATTCAAACGATTCTTGCCTAGAGATAAATACATTTAGAGAATCTAGTTTAGTTTCCCATTCTATGTTTTTTACTTTTTCAATTTCATCTTCAGTGTTTGATATGAAAATTGAGAAGTCATCAATTAAATGATATTTAGCTGTATTGGAAGAACAAGAAACCAATATGGTGACTATAGTCAGAATAAAAATTTTCTTCATTTAATTAAGGTTAGTTGACGTTAAATATCTCATATTTTGTGTTGTTAACAAAATTAAATTCTTAAAAATAAAATTGAAGAAAGAGAAAAACCCTTCAAAACTCTTTATTCATAAAGCTTTTGCTTCTAAAATAAAATACACGGACTATTTTAAGTTGACTATTGTTTTTTCTAAAATCATTTCTATAGCTGTAAAGCTGTCAAAAATGAGGAATAAAAACTGAATCTCTTTACGGAATCCCGTAAAGGAATTAAATTATTTTATTCTCTAACTTTAGTTAAACAAAGTAATAATTTTCTACCACATATTCCTTAGATTGTCCAATACTTGTAAAGTCTTTTAATGAAACTTTTACTATTATAATAGGTGAACACATACGAACACTGAGAGAAGCTAATGATATCCTGTTGCGGCAACTTGCTGCAAAGTTAGATATCGATCAAGCGCTATTAAGTAAGATGGAACGCGGTGAGCGCTCTTTTAGAAGAGAAGATATAGATACCTCGCAAAAATTTTTAAACAGCCAAAAAAAGAACTAATTACAATGTGGCTGGCAGATAAGATTTTGAAAACAGTAGGAAGTGAAAAGTTCTCTAAGGAAGCATTGAGACTTGCTATTGATAATGTATAACGACCAATAAAAGTTTATTGAGTTAGTCATATAGTTTCCGTATCTTGTTATCATTAATAACACGGGTTATGGAAGTATTTAAAGGTCAAAATATACTGAGTTTTGTGAAAGAACTGCCAGATGATGATACTTGTAAAGCA
>Ga0307980_1000958_pt1 | contig 12226 bp, 11 predicted proteins | sample OrgLakmetage1060_FD_201817 | JGI IMG/M metagenome (GOLD analysis project Ga0307980, IMG submission 201817) | Saline water microbial communities from Organic Lake, Antarctica - #1060 | ecosystem: Environmental > Aquatic > Non-marine Saline and Alkaline > Saline | place: Antarctica: Organic Lake... | reverse complement strand
ATGAATTTTAATGTTTTGGTAAATGACGACGAGATTACTGCCCTGATAGACTGGGCAAATGCACTTTATGGCGATTTTTTGTATGAGATTGCAAACTTTGTTTTTTGGGGACCAATACATGACCCGATTAAAGGGATTGATTGGGAATCTGCGACACTAGAACACTACAAGTCTATTGGGCTGGAAGTGCCTATGTTTAATGAGCGTTTGCGGTGCTGTATGGTGCGTATGGGTTTGGATCATTTAGCATATTACGGATTTACAAAAGATTGGACGTACCTCGAAGCAGTTGCTAATCGAACACTCGCAATAGCAAGAGGCGAAGCCTGATGATATTGGAACAGTTGCTTGATGAAACATCATCTAAAATTGGCAAGACTCTATTTGTAGCCATTGACGGACATGGTGGTTCTGGTAAGTCAACTTTAGCGGAAATGCTAGGAAAGCATTTCAATGCAGAAATTATTCATACAGACGATTTTGCAGGTTGGGATAATCCAGAGAACTGGTGGCCGTTAGTAATTGAGCGAGTATTTGAGCCGATTAAAAAGGGTGCTACTACACTAAATTACCCACGTTCAAAATGGTGGGAAACACATGATCCAGAAGCAGTCATTAAACAGCCTGTAACTAATGTAATGATACTGGAAGGTGTGAGTGCATTACGTAAAGAGTTCAGACCCTATATATCATTTGGCATATTTGTTGATACTCCTTTTGAGATTTGTTTGAAGCGTGGCTTTGAGCGAGATAATGGACAGGACGGCAAGCCAGATGATGAAGTTAAGCGTATGTGGCGGGATTGGTACGAAAAAGAGGAAATCTATATGACAAGGGATAATCCCAGAGACTTTGCTAATTTAGTTATTAACGGTACAAAATCATTTGAGGAACAGCTCTAAAGTTACTTGCCCTAACTGAGGTATAATTAGACTATGACAAAGCTGCCTAATGTCTTTAATGAAAAAGGTTCCGCAGCAGAAACACTTATTGCCGACTTCTGCGGTAATGCGTTTTTTAAGGACTTCTGTTTTAAGAATCCATACGTGGGCACTGGCAAAGACCGCAAGGAGCTATGCGATGTTTTGGTCATTTTAGGCGATACCGCAATCATTTGGCAAATAAAGAACATTAAGATTGGCGAAAACGGTCACTTCAAGCAAAGCGATATAGACAAAGCTGTAAAGCAGTGCCGAGGTGCAAAGCGAAAGCTAACAACGCTTGGCAAAATTGAGCTGACTAATGTTGCTGGCAAGCCCAAGACGATTGATACCACTAAGGTTAAGAATGTCTATCTGATTGCAGCTATCGAGGGTGGATTGGCTGAATTTGGCTCATTTTATGATGATAGTGGAAACGGTAATGTGCATATATTCTTCGAAAAATTTACTCGCTATACAACAAAACACTTAAACACCGTCACGGACTTTGTTCGCTACATAAATAACAAAGAGCGTTTTTTAAGTGACGGCAAAGGCTTGATTATAAGTGGTGGCGAGGAAGAATTATTGGCTGTATACATCAATAACAACCGCACCTTTGGCAATATGGAAGATGCCGACGCAACACACATATTTCTAGATACTGAAGGCTCAGCCGATAAGCTGGAAAACAACCAGGGCTACAAGACAAAACAAGAAATTGATGAGCACTGGGGCAAGGCGTGGGATATGTTAATACAAAAAAAGAGCGAGGGACTGACACATAAAGGCGATACGAGTACCACAGAAGACCGAGATAAGTTTCTAGCAAAAATGATGAGTCACGACAGGTTTGAGCGGCGTATTCTTGGCAAAACCTATATAGATGCAGCAGTTGAATCAACTAGAGGTTCAACCAGTAAAGATTTTGTCTACCGACGATACTACCCCGCAAAGGGCGTAACCTATGTCTTTGCCTTTATGGGTGAGTTAGACGGCAATCATCAACCACGTCAGACCATGCTACATGTCGCTGCTTTAGCTGCCAGAAAGCAATTCCCGAAAAACACTATGGTTATAGCAGTCGTGACCGAACGTAATATGATTAAAAATGCTAAAGGGTGCTCTTTCGATTGGGTCATGTTTGATTTAGACGACAAAGAACTACAACGAGAGCTAACAGCCGAACTCGAAGCGTTCATGAAACAATATGATTTCCTGCAAAATCCTAAAATACAAGCCTTTAAGGCTTATGAATATGAGGAAGATGTGCCAGATGAACTCAAACGCTAGGACTGAATTCTAATCCTGACAATCCATTTCCTAAATACTCTTTTGTTATGCGTATCTCTTTGGAGATGTGTATAATAGCTTGGTAGCACTCTGTACGTAACACGTCAGGTAGGTGGTACCATATAAAGAACCGATCTTTACGATCGGTTTTTTATTTTATTGACTCTGCACCTTTTTTATAAGTAAGTAGTCCCTCGTCGTTTTTGGACCATTCATCAAGAATAGGCTGCAATAACGCCCAGTTATTCTTGATTTCAGTGTCTGAGGGAAACAAGGTTTGATCTCCATTAATTGCATCATACAGAATCCTATCGTAGCCGTCGGTAAACTCTGGGTTTTCATTGTCTTCATCATATGCATAATCCAGTGATATTGTTTTTGTTTCGTCGGCTAGTCCCGGTTTTTTGACTGCAACCGTCAAAGATATAGCCTCATTCGGCTGAATTTGAAACGTAAAAATGTTTTTCTCGTCGTGAGCTTCATGACTTTGAAAGACAATTTCAATCTTGGTTGATTTTTGATCCATTGCCTTACCGGCTTTAAGGCGTATCGGTACATGACGCCACCTATCATTGTCGATAAGCAGGTGTACTTCAGCATAGGTTTCAGTCATTGATTCGACGTTATTCACTTCCGTCTTGTATCCAATATATTGAGCTCGTGTCGCAGCTATGTGTGGTGTCGATGCAAGCTTCAAGTGGCGTAAGACGTGCAGTCTATTTTCCCGTATGTTTATTGCATCCAATTTAGCCGGCTCATTCATAGTCACAAGTGCAAGAAGTTGCATTAAGTGGCTCTGCAACATATCACGCAATGCACCAGTTTGCTCGTAGAAGTCACCTCGTCCTTGAATATCTAACTTTTCATAAGCAGTCACGGTAATTGATTTCACATGGCGTTCATTCCAGATTCCTTGCAACATAGGATTGTGAAAGCGCATGTACAGAATATTTTGTACGGTTTCTTTGGCTAAGTAGTGGTCTATGAGGTAAATACTCTCCGAACCAAAATTCTGGGCAATTGTATCAGACAAATCTTCTGCAGACGCTAAATCTCGTCCAAATGGTTTCTCGATAAGTAGACGACTTGCTATACTACCGCCACATGAATGAATACCGGCCTCGACAAGATTATGAATGACCGGCTGTAGAGATGACGGAGGAATAGCAAAATAAAATAACTTCATGCTACACACTTTTCCAAGTAGCTCATCTAGCTGAACACTCAATGAATTTGCACCTTCATGCGTACTAACGTCTGCCTTGATAGTAGTTATTCTACTTTTGAGTTTATTGAAAGTTGCGTCTGAATATTCATCACGTGTTTTTTCAATATGCTCATGTAGTCTCTCAAATAATATGCCTGAATCGACATCACTTCTTGACGTGCCGATAATTTTAAATCCATCAGCTAGCTTGTTGGATTTTTCAAGATTGTACAAGGATGGCAATAGTTTTCTTTTAGAAAGATCTCCAGTGATACCGATTATAATGAGCGCTGTTGGTTCGTTTAAGATGCTCATAGAGTCGCTACTTTTTTTCTTTGTTTATTGCATGTCCACCAAACTCATTACGTAACCTCGCGAGAAACTTCGTTGCGTAATTAATTTTGCCTTGCTGGGATGCTAGTCGCACATCAAATGCTGCTTGAGTGACTGGCATGTCAATATTAAAATCGTTAGCAGTTTCTAAAGTCCAGCGTGCTTCTCCAGATTCTTTGACATAGCCCTCTACTCCCTTAAACTCTGGATCGACTGTCAGCATTTTTTCTACTAAACCATTTAAAAACGATTCGTTAATACTGCCATGTTGCCAAACACCGGCTAGTTTAGCCAAATCAACATCTTCAAAGGGTCCTTGTTTAATAAGATGATATCCCTCTGCTAAAGCTTGCATAGCTCCGTATTCAATACCGTTATGGACCATTTTAACAAAGTGACCTGAACCAGTTCTGCCAAAGTGGCCATAGCCACTTGGTTGTGCAAGAGCTATGAGTATAGGGTCAATTGTACCAACAGAGTCAGTTGAACCACCTACCATCATAGAAAAACCGTGTGCCAAGCCGTGGATGCCACCACTCGTCCCTACATCTATTAATTCTATACCGTACTCTTTCAAAATCTCTTGGTGTCTTAAGGTATCTCGATAATCAGAATTGCCACCATCTATAATAATTGAGTTTTTAGGAAGAGTCGTTGTGAGTGCTTCTAGAGTAGTTGCGACAAACTCGTGCGGAATCATAACCCATACAATGGGGCTGTCACCAAGCTTTTCCGATAAATCTTTATTATCAATTGAAGCTATCGCTCCAATTTTGACCATTGACTGCATAGCTTCTTCATTGACATCACGCACCACGACTTCATGGCCAGCATCAATAATTCTTTGCACCATTTGTGAACCCATTTTTCCGAGTCCTATAAATCCAATCTTCATGATGTTTTCTTTCTTTTTTAGGTAACGTTATAAATCACGGTATTATCCAGATCTTTCAAAATATGCACAGGAGAATCGTGTATTGGTCGATCTATTGCAAGACTTGCAATAACTGGAACTTTATCATTACCCGCAACAAAACAAACCCGCAGTCCAAGCTGCATCAGAGCTGACGGTGTTAAAGTTATTCTGTCGTAGTCGGCGGCACTATAGCTTGAAACATTGGTATCAAGAAAAGTCTTATCGAATAAATTCTTTTTCATCGGCTTGATCCCAGCAATATGGCTATCAGATCCTATTCCTAGTATTGCGACCGTCTGAGAGTCTGATTCAAAAGCCATTTGCACAATTTCATCATATTCAGTAGCACAGCCTTGCATTGATTCTGAATCATCTAAGACTGGATATATGCTGGCGTATTTTGTTGTATCGATTGACTTAAAAAGATTCCAATTTGAATTATCATGGCCTTCGGCTCCGTAACGTTCATCTACCAACAGCAATCGAGTCAATATCTTCTGATCGTCGCGTAGAATACTGTCTAATTTTTCAAACACCTTGAATGAGGACCCTCCTGATACAAAAAGCCATGTATCTGTCGCCATGTAGTGAGCAATATTTTCTGCTGCTGCAGCTACAGCAAGTTCTTTGTCGTCGCTTAAAATTACTTTCATATGTATCAGTATACGTTCTGAAGCGAGCATGAACAAAATTGACTTTTTGTCATAACAGGGGTAGAATACGTTCTGGTTCTTCTTTATATTTACATAGATATATCAGTTTTGAGTCGTATGCATGATAAAGAACGTTTCTGGGTCTGTAGCTCAGCTGGTTAGAGCACCTGCCTCTTAAGCAGGGTGTCGTGGGTTCGAGCCCCACCAGACCCTCCAATTCATGAAGACCCTCCGGGGTCTTTTTGAATTGGACTGTTTGCGTGGGTTCAGCACAGGATACGCATGCGTGTCGTGGGCGAAAACTGCCAGTGGCAGGTTGGAAACGAACTTTCCATTGACAACTTGTTGTCAATGGTGAAATTCGGGGGTCGCTAGAAGTGACCGAGCCCCACCAGACCCTCCAATTAGATAACCCCACTTCTGTGGGGTTATCTAATTGGAGAACACTGTCGGGCGCGAACCCAGCCTTTTTTGCCCTATAAAAAATAGGTTCGAGATCCCCCGCGTATTAAACGCAGACGGGCGGATTTTTTCCTGGCCCACCAGACTTTCCACACAAAATGACATCTACAACTCAATGAATGTTCCACTAACAGGACTTACTTTTAGGAACTGCAAGGGGTATGGAGTATTTAATTAACTTAAAGAATGAGTATTAAACAACTGGCTGGATCGGTTGCTGTGGTGGCATGTTGCCCAAAGGAGCTGTCACTGCAAGATTATTATATGCATCTTGTGCGATTGCTGAAGAAATAAGATTCGTGACAAACAAACCAACCAAAAATAACATTATAGAATTAACTTTACCGCCCGTTACTTGCTCTGCACCTTCGAAATACTTGTAGTACCAAAATATATTAACAAATGGAACAATAAGCAACCATGCTGTTGGTATTGTTGCTCCCTTTTCGTTTAATTCGCCTTTTGTGCTGACGAACCAGTACAAAGTGTATATACCAAATGTAACTAGTGGGAGTAGTACTACTGCTGCAACGCTTCTATTCTTCATGATATATTCCTGTTTGATTATTTATTATGTCATTACTGTATCATGGATATGCTTTTTAGATATGCTCTCACCTGCCCAATGAGGTAAAAAGATCCTGTTACTACTTTTATAGTATCGTTTTTAGTTTGTATCAAATCATCAACTGCTTGTTTAGTATCGTCATATATGTGTATCTTTTTTCCTAAAGCAGTTGTCTGTATTTGTTTTTTCAGTAATGCGGGATCAATTGCGACTGCTGGTAGGTCCTGGGATGTGTTGAAACTTGTCAAAAGATAGGTATCTATAATTGGATGTAGCTCTGTAATGGTTTCTTGAGAGTCTTTGCCTACTTTCAGCGACAACAGCACAGTTACTTTTTTACCGGGATACATCTCTTGAAAACTAGAGACAAAAGCCTTCATTTTTTGAGGATTGTGTGCACCGTCCATTATGATAGTCTTTCCGTTCAAAAGACTTACTATCTCCATTCTTGCTGGAACAATAACAGGATTGACAAATCTTGGAGCAATACTAAAACCATCTCTTGAGGCAATAAAGCGACAGACACTGTAAGCAAGTGATAGGTTAATTTTTTGATAATCAGCTAGGTTGGAATCACTGTATGCCGTTATATCGTCTTTAGTAGACTCAACATGCAGAGTTGCATCGACATTTTGTACTCTAGCCTGGATTTCTCTCATGATATCTTCTGATTGGCCGTGAATAAAAACGTGGTTTTTATTGTGTATAATGCCGGCTTTTTGCGAGGCAATTTGACTCAACGTGTCACCTAATACATGCATGTGATCGTACCCTATTGTTGTTATTACAGCCACCTTATCTTGACGCTCAACGACATTAGTCGCATCCAATAATCCACCCATGCCTGTTTCTAATACAGCGTAGTCAATATTCTCTTGAACAAATACCCATAATTCAAAAGCCACCATTAACTCAAAATAACTAATCAATTCAACTATGCCGTAAACTAACGAATAGAATTCAGAAAAATAACGACAAAACTCTGATTTAGTGATTGGCGCTCCATTAATTTGAATACGTTCGGTAATACTATCAATATGAGGAGATACAGTAGTGCCAATTTTAAATCCTGATGAGTAGAGTAGTGCTGACAGGTAGTAGCATGTCGAGGTTTTGCCACTTGTTCCTGCAACATGAATTACTTTTAAATTTTTATGTGGGTTATTTAGGGCCTCTAAAAGTGGCCACATGCGATTGAGGCTTTGATTATCACCAGAAGTTTTTGAAACCTGAGCAACGTGTTTTTGCAAAACAGTTTCAATAGCTTCAACAGATTCATATTTCATAGACTACTGCCGCCAGAATAAGGAGTGCCTTGAAATGTTATCAAGCTTTGTGACTCGTTAAAGACCATGTTAACTCAAGAATCTTTGTTGTCGGGAGAATTGAGCAATTTAGGATTTTGTTTCTGCTGTGTCGGCACTTCAGCTTCATCTAAAGTTCGTTGCAAAACCTGTATAACACTTTTCGCGTGCTCTTTGCTCATGCCAACACGTGATACAGCTAGCGGCTGGTTGCTTGGACCAGCTCCTTGCATAAAATTCACAATAACACCAAAATTGTTTACCATTACTTGGATCATATCTGTGTAGACGATTCGTGCATCTTGGGCGGTGATACCAACGGTAATTTGCTGAGGGTTCCCTTGATCGTCATTCATGAAGAACTTTTCTTCATCTGGCTGGCCACTATAGCCTGCAAGTTTCCATAACTCATCTGCTTGTTCTTCTTTGAGCGCAAAATGCTGGATGAGAAGCAGTAATATATCTTCTGTTGGTCTTTGTTCACCACTTTCGTAAAGTGATAGCCTGTCTTCATCAATTTCTACAGCTCCTGATACTTCTGCAGGAGTTTTGAGCGCTTTGGCTCGCAGCCTCTTGAGAACTTCTCCAAAAGATCTATAGGGTTTTTTATTATTAGTTTCCATATTGTTATACTTTACACGATCTACTCTGTAAGAGACAAGTGTCATCTGCGCAGAGTAACACTGTATAATACTCTGTTATATGCCTATACCACTATCTCAACATACAAAATTAGCTCCCTACACTTCTTTTGGGGTTGGTGGAAGCGCGGAAAATCTTGCGCTAGTATCTTCAACTAAAGAATTACTTGATGTTCTTGGACGACAATCGTGGCAGCAAGTCTGGCTTCTTGGCTACGGAAGCAATACACTTGTCTCAGACAAAGGGTTACCCGGGCTCACCGTCATCATGAGAGGTGGAGTCATAGAAAAGCAATCTAAGCAACTTATTGTTGACGCAGGGGTATGGTGGGACGACGTCGTGAAAGCTGCAATTGACGCAGGACTATGGGGCATCGAACTTATGAGTGAAATACCAGGATCGGTTGGTGCTGCAATTTTCATTAATATTACTGCTTACGGGCAATCTATTGGACCGCTTGTTGAATGGATTGAGGTATGGGACAAGAACACTCAAGAAATTAAAAAATATAGTAAAAAAGATCTTACATGGAGTTACAAAAAGTCTATCTTTCAGCAGCAAGATCATTCTCAAGAAGTAATCTTGCGTGCATGCTTAGAGCTACATGAGTCTGCAAAAGAAGAGCTAGCTTATCAAAAAGCCTTAGATGTTGCCAAAGAACTGGGCGTTGGTGCAGACTCTCTTGAAAATAGACGCAGAATAATTATCGAGGCAAGAAGGCAGGCAGGATCGTTATGGTCTCCTGACGATCAAGAAAACAGGACAGCTGGATCTTTCTTTAGAAATGTCATTGTCGACAAAGAAACTGCATTAAAAATAGCTAGGTATGATGAATCTGGTAAGTCAACTGAACAAATTCTCAAGATGAATCAAATTCACGGCGGAGACAAAACACGTGTTTCTGCAGCTCATGTCATGCTAGCTGCCGGATTCTCTCGTGGTCAGCTTTTCGGTAAGACTGTCAAATTGCACGACAAAAACCTGCTTAAAATTGAAGCCCTTTCTGGAGCGACTGCAACAGATATCTACAGAGCAATGCAGCATATCCAAGTAACTGTGAAAAAATCTCTAGGAGTAAAACTTATACCGGAAGCACAACTACTTGGAGAGTTCTAAGATGAATAGGCGCAAAGTTATTAGTTACGTTGGATTTTTATGTATCTCTCTATTGGTTATTTTTACTTTTATTTCTTTTCTTTCAATACAATCATACGAAAAATATATCGTGACAGAAAATCAACTTAGTTCAGTGAGTGAAGAGCAAAACATAACTATTGGTATAGTTTTTGGTGGTGGTGTCAGTAAAGACGCCCCACTTCCACTTGTTGCAGATAGACTAAATGCTGGATACAAACTACTTGAAAACGGATACATAGAAAAATTAATTGTGTCTGGAGACAATCGATCGCTCGATTACAATGAACCAACTGTCATGAAAAAATATCTTGTAGACAATTTTGGAGTTGATCCGAGTCTCATACAGGAAGATTTTGCAGGACGAAGCACGTATGAGACATGCGAACGGGCGAGCAAAATATTTAATGTAAAGTCGGCATATTTGTTGTCTGAAGATGTTCATCTGCCACGCGCAATTTATCTTTGTCGACACTTTAGTCTTAATGCTTTTGGATATGCAAGTAACGCTTCCGCCGCAAGTGGCCTACAGATTGGCCAACGCTGGCGAGAGATATGGGCACGAGATAAAGCAGTATTTAACGTCAATATTATTGGTGAGTCAACTATTTTGGGTGATCCTATTGCACTCTGAAAATAGCTTCTTCTAGCTAGGAAGGGGGAAATCTTTAGCGAAGACCGTTATGGCTGCGTGGATGTTCTCTAGATACTCTTTATCATCGTGATGCTGGACTGCATCGTTTATCCAGTCTGCAATTTTTATCATTTCAGGCTCTTTCATGCCGCGAGTCGTCAATGCTGGCGTCCCTAGCCTAATACCACTTGGATCAAAAGGACTTCTTGAGTCGAAGGGTATCGTATTCTTGTTGACGGTAATTCCAGCAGTGCTTAGTGCTTTTTCTGCTTGTTTTCCACTTAAACCTTTGCTTGTCATGTCAACAACCATTAAGTGTGTGTCTGTTCCGCCTGTGACCAGTTTAAAGCCTCTCTTCATGAGTTCATCGGCAAGTTTTTTAGAATTTTTGAGCACTTGATGTCCGTATTCTTTAAACTCTGGTTGCAACGCTTGCTTAAGAGCAACCGCAATTGCAGCTGTTTGATGATTATGAGGACCACCTTGCAGTCCAGGAATAATTGCACGATCGATAAGTGACGGTATATTTTCTTTTGTCTTAGGTAATTTTTTGAGTGGTGTTGATGGATTACCGTTACAGAGAATAAGGGCTCCGCGTGGACCGCGCAAACTCTTATGAGTAGTTGTCATGATTACATCAGCGATTCCTACAGGCGAGGGATGATCTCCACTCACTACCAAGCCACTGATATGTGAAATATCCGCAAGTAAAAACGCACCGACTTCGTCTGCGATAGCACGAAGTTTTACCCAGTCGACTTGTCTTGGGTACGCAGTGTAGCCTCCAACAATAAGCTTTGGTTTGTGTTCAATAGCTAGCTTCATGACCTCATCGTAATCAATAAAGCCATCCTTATCTGTCGTGTACTGAACCGAATTGTACAAGGTACCAGAAAAGTTCACCTTCAAGCCGTGAGTCATGTGCCCACCATAGAATAAATGCAATCCAAGCACAGTATCTCCTGGCTCAAGTAATGCATAGAAAATAGCCAAGTTTGCTGGAGACCCGGAATAAGCCTGGACGTTTGCATGATCGACACCAAAAAGTTTTTTAGCACGTTCAATAGCAATATTTTCTACTTGATCCACATATTCACAACCACCGTAATAGCGAGCGCCTGGATAGCCTTCTGAGTATTTATCTGTCAAGCGTGATCCAAGCACATCTAACACCGCTTGGGATGTATGGTTTTCGCTTGGAATCATTTCGAGCCCGTTAGTTTGACGATCAGCTTCTGCCTGAGCTAGGCGAATAATTTCTTCATCTTGTATGTAGGGGAAATCCATTATAATTAATACCTATCTGTTAGTTGGTAATTTAAAACTTAAAAATAAGCTATATCATACTTTAATTATAGCCTATAAACATCGCGTATTGGTATATCACGCATGATATAATCATACTTATGTCATCACAAAAAGAAGAACCCAACAATCGGCTAGGCGCCCTCATATCAGAAATTCGTCAAATCCGCGGCTTAACCCAAACGGAATTTGCTAAGAAGCTAAATACGTCACAGTCAGCAGTAAACCGTATAGAAAAAGGAGGACAGAACTTAAGTCTCGATATGTTGAGTCGTATATCTGAAGTGTTAGAGAAACCTCTTATAAACGTCGGTAACCAAGGAGTTAATTTACGTATTGAAGGTGGACATGAACTGTCGGGTGAAATTACCCTTAAAACAAGTAAAAATGCAGCCGTTGCCCTACTCTGTGCGAGTCTATTGAACCACGGTACAACACAATTTAAATCGTTCCCTCGTATAGAAGAGGTATTTCGTATTATTGAAGTGCTTGAAAGTATTGGCGTGAAAGTGCGCTGGCTTCCTGGAAATGATCTTGAGATTAAACGACCAAACACTCTAAAACTTAAAGAAATCGACAGTAAAGCTGCAAGGCGAACAAGATCAGTCTTAATGATGATTGGCCCGCTTATTCATGAACTAAGCGACTTTCGCATACCGTACGCTGGCGGGTGTAAGCTTGGACAAAGATCTGTCAAAGGTCACTTGTACGGTCTAGAGGAATTCGGTGTTTCTATTGAGGCAAAAGCTAAATATTATCAAATAGACACGACCTTAAAGCACCCAGAGCGAGTCATATTGTACGAATCAGGCGACACGGTCACCGAAAACGTAATTATGGCGGCAGCTCTCAGTT
>Ga0307980_1000957_pt1 | contig 12229 bp, 9 predicted proteins | sample OrgLakmetage1060_FD_201817 | JGI IMG/M metagenome (GOLD analysis project Ga0307980, IMG submission 201817) | Saline water microbial communities from Organic Lake, Antarctica - #1060 | ecosystem: Environmental > Aquatic > Non-marine Saline and Alkaline > Saline | place: Antarctica: Organic Lake... | reverse complement strand
TTTCATACCGGGGTACATATATTTAAGCATAGTGATATGATATGATGGCGCCGCACCAACATACATCATTATGCATTCTTCATCATATGTCTTCAGTGATAGATTAAGCAGCTCTACCTCTGACATCAATAGTTTTAGTTGACCGAGATGTGCCACAAAGATTGGTAACCCAAGTTGTGGTGTATATACCATACCAGTTTGGCGTGTGGCTTTTAAGTCTGCAACTGTAAGTGGTGGTTTATTAAGATGCTTTTGCTTAAATATTCTGCTGACCTCAACCAAGAACATCTTTATATATTCCATACGCTTGAAGCCCTTCTTAACTACATGCGCCAGTAATGATAGCATGTATGATGCCTCAGCTTTTTGGACATGATAGAACACATTGAATTCTATGTTATTACCAATTACACGTCTAATTGATTGATCACTAAAGTCATAATTTGCATAGATAGCACTAGTTGCCCAGTCTAAGTTACCATAATGTCTACCAGTTTCTTCATTAATATTAACATCACTCTTTGCATAGAGCTTACTCTCACCACCTTCATGATCGATGGGCATACAACTAATATGTTTATCATTATCCTTGGGTAGCTCAATCACGCCTTTTTGTAGCTTACGATTAATATTTGCAATGTAACCTGTTATGCCACTTAGCTTATCTACTGATCTCAATACTAAATAAAGCAAGTCTCTATACACAATTGCTTCGGGTCCACTATCATGACTTGCTGGGTTAGTGTACTTAGAACTATTGCTTGGTGGTTTATATGGACCATTCTTTGGTCCTTTTCTTGATCCACCTTTTTGGGCATCTTCGTCATCTTCATCATCTTCATCATCACCACTACCAAATATTTCACCATTACCCATGTACATATTCTTTGCAGGCACTGGTTTATCTATCTTTTGGCTCCCATCTTCAACAGTTTCACTCTCAGCAGGTCCATCCACTTTGTAATATAATACATCAAATTTATGTGGGTTGCCATCTTCATCATATATATCCGCGATTGATGCTGTATTCTTGGTTGGGTCGAATACTCTGCTTTTATTAAAGGGTAAGTCTCGTAAGTTTGTGCAGTGTTTATGCCACTGGATTTGCTTAATTAAATCATAACGCTTAATTACTTTATCAGAATCTGCTTTGTAATCTACATATTTCTTTGCCATTACTTTATTCTCATGTATGTATATATTAAATATTTTGCGGTTGATTAACTCCCAGAACATCAAGAATGAATCTAAGATAAATGAGTTAAACAAGTTATTAGATTCTTCATCAGCACCTTTCTTATTTTTCATAAATAACTTAAGGTACTCATTAAAGTTACTTAGTGATACTTTCTTCTTATATATCTCTGCACTCTTCTTTGGCCCATCAATATCTGCATCTAAGAATGGATTCTCTAGCTTAGCATAGTTACTAGACAAGATCTCTGCCTTTTTATCTAAGTAACCATACTTATGTGACATAACTCTACCTTTAACAGCTAAGTCAGTCATGTATAGGTAATAATAAATTGGGTCATGATTAATATTCTCTGTGGTTTTCAAGCTGACATCTTCTAGATCAACAGTCTTCTTACCTATAGATTGCACCTGTCTGAATGCCTCCAGTAATTTATTCTTGATGAATTCATTATTAATATTCTGGATGCGCTTAATGATAATATTCTTGCTTGACACCAGCAAATTGACTGCTGTGATGAAGATTTGCTTGATATCACTCTTCTTTGACTTAAGCTTCTTAAACCTAATGTAATCATAGTCTTTCATCAGGTTAATCATGTACGCATATGCATAAATATTAATGAATAGCTTCTTCTTATTATTAATATCTTCACTAGTATTAGTCTTTGCTATGGATAACTGCTTGTCTACCTCAATAATGAAATTATATATATCTACCGTGATTTGCCTCACTAGTTTATTAATGTTAACTAATTTGTCAAATTGGACATAGAATAGCACTGAGTTAATCTCACCCCACATCAGCTGCTTTAGTTCGTCATTGATACTATCATACATAATCTGGTCACTATTTTGGAATATATTACTGAACGTATCCACGTGGGCAATCTCTCTACTACATACCTTACAATAAAAGTAATTGCGTATTGGGTTCTTATCCACGTATTTTAGCATATTATTAAATATCTGTTGAGTTATGCCTTTATTCTTTGCCAAAGAGTCATTCCACTCATAAACATGAGGACATATTAAGTTAAATTGGCAGCTATTACATACAATCATGTCACTACTGGTTAGCTCTTTGCCTTTATTAATATCCTTAAATAATTTAATTAGCTCTCTCTCATCGGGCATGTAGCTCTTTAGCTTATTAAATAACTGCACTTGCTGGCTTGGTATCTTTTTACCTCCAAGCAGCTGTCTAACTAACCTAATATGACTGCATGTATTCTTACTCATTTGATCAAAATACTTACGCAGGTTATCATATTCCAGCTTCACTGATTTCTTCTCTTTGTCACTCAGTGCTTCGAATAGTGCTTTTTCTCCACCAGTATAAAGCAGTGATCCTTTGTCTCCTTTGGCACCACGAAATATCTTGTTCAGGATTTCATTGTACCGCTTTGACCCAAATAATCTCTCTATTAATAATAAGTAGAAATTAGTGAGGTGGACCTCTTTTATTCTATTTTTCTCTTGAGCTACCTCTGCTGATTCTTCTTTTGTTCTATTAATGTAGTGCTCTAACTCATCAGCCACACTTTCATCATCTATGCCAAATATTTTTATGCTATAGTATAGTTTCTCTATATTAAAGCTAAATAATATTTCTAGCCTATGTTGGTTCTTTATATTAAATAAGTCCTCAAATATCTTCATTATTTTGTCATTTAGTGGTAGCTCAAACTCTTTGTATTTCTTAGCTGGCTGATTTATTAGGTCAAATACTTGAGTGTTCAGCTCAATGAATTTAGGTGATAATATGCCTTTGAGCTTACCTCCATCATTGTTTTCTTTGGTTAAATCCTTTGTAAACAATTGTGTGTAAAACATAGCACTCAGATTACTAATTTCACTGGTTAGGTGCACATAAATATTCTGTACATGGCTCAACACTAGATTTAGCACCTCTATTATTTCAGTGGAGTTCATACCTTTGAACAATATATTACCATTCTTAACATAACTTAGCAGCTTGTCAGGTAAATTATATACTGGCTGTGGTATATAACCTTCACAGTCATATGATAATGAACTAAAGTTTAGCCTACCATTCTTGATAGATTCGCTCTTTTTAAGCAAAATATCTGGTGCATTTATTTTCTCTGGTAACGTATTATTAGTGCAAAGCCCATTTATTTTGACACCAATAATATCTATATCCTGACCTTCTGATTTAGTGAATACTTTGCCACCCAAAGTCCTGCAATATAATGGGTACTCAGACCTTATAGATAGTGAATCAAGCTTTTCATTCTCTTCTTCGTTTCTTAAGCTAGAAAAGTTCACCCCATTATCAGATACTTGACTGGATATTTTGTCTTTATCGGCAAATGCTTGATCACCATAAAATCTAAGCTCGACTAAGTCATTTATAAGTGGCACAACTATGTTTTCTGTTGTGGTTATCTCGTTCATCAATGGATATTTTGCATACCTAATCCTTGTTATCTCAATCGAGCAATCTATGATTTTCCTAAGCAGCAATTCCTTTAGCTTTGGTCTCAATAGTAAGTTATTCTTTCTGATTTTCTCTGATATAAATGTCTCTAAGTGGTCTATAACCGTAATACTTGGATGCATCACTTTTAGGTTATCTATAATAACCTGTCTTTCTTCTATGCTCATATTTACTAGCAAGTCTACTCTTGCACCTTTGCTCTCTAATATCTTTATATCCTTACTTTCACCAGAGTTACTTTTCTTAGCTGGCTTGCTCACTTTTTGCGTATCTTTGGTTGTATGTTCACTAATAACGTTATCTACAGTTTCACCATCTGAATCATCACTATATCCATCATTACTATCCTCAACTATGCTATTATTACTTAGTTTATCAGGATCATCATTATCATCCTGGTGATCCAAAATAGGCTTTATCGTCTTACCTCCCGTTTTAATTCTTGAATACATCTTTGCGTGGAGTATTTATATATATTCATCAATAAACTTATTTCTATATTAAAAATTAAATTCGGCAGTATATCTTTGGAACCAAAGTAAAGTTTTGATACCATTCATTACCCTTCGTCTGCATTCATTTTTAGTCATAAAAATTGATTATTAATATTTGAATACTAAATACACTCATCAAGTATAATTTAGTCATCAAGAAATAATGTCTGATATTAAATCATTATGCGATAAACTAAGGGAGTTTAGTACACCCAACACATCTGACAAAGTTGAGAGTAAATCTAAGCTGAGCTGGGCTGATGAATCTGAATGTGCTGAGAACACTAGTGACATTACTAAAGAAGAGAAAGTTAATAGTAAAACCAGTAGTATGTGCTCATATGTATACCTACTTAAATTGATTCGTAATAAGTCAATCAAGATTCACTTTGAGAATCTAAGCGAGAATAAATCTAACCTTGAGTTAGGTAGAGTTATCTTTAATAGATTTGGCAAGAAAACCACCACAGGTAAGCTATACTACCAATCAAATGGATTAGTGGTAGATGCATCTAATGATTGGCAAATCTTAGTTATGCCGGTACTCAATGCTATATATGAGAATAAGTTTACATTCGTAAATAATATTATGACCAATGCCAAAGGATGTAGTGATGCTCATGTTTATCCATTAATTAATGGTACTATGATTAACTATTATTATCACAAAGATAAGTGGTGCTTGTCATCATCTAATGGTTATGAAGTAAATGACTTAATTCCTGAAGTAGATGCTGATAATAATGGTACTTCTTATCAAGAATTATTCGAGCATGTATCCCACAAGAATGGATACACACTAGATGGCTTAGATAAAGCATATAGTTACTCATTTATTATGTCAACTAAGTCACTAAATAAGTTAATCCATGGTAAAGATTGCATCTATTTATGCCAGGCATTTAATATTAAGGACCAAACCTTGGTTAGTAATGAAGTATTAACTAAATTAGCATCAGACCTAAATATGACTATGTATGATACACTAGAGTTAAAGGATCTTGATGCCAGCACTGTGGTAAACAACAACAAATCTGCAAGGGCAGATTATGTAAGAAAAGTAGTAGATAAAAATGGTGTTGAAGACGCTGATACTAAGATAGATACTAGATTTGGATACTTTATTAAGTATACTTATAAAGGTAATCCATGCAATGCGATTGTACAATCTAGCTTATTTACGTTTGTTAAGAATATATTCTTTGACTTTCCACCATGGTTTAGAAAGACTAGTTCATTCCATCTCAAAGATGATAAAGATTTGTTTATTATGCTCAGGATTGCACAAAATAAGAGAAAGCATGATTCATTCACTAAATTATTTCCTGAGTATATGCCCGCCTTGTGCACAGTGGAGTTTAAGTTAGCATTATTAGTCGAGGAAATCGTGATTTTAGTAAGGTCTAATACATATGATGAACTATGTGAGTTAACCTCTAGGGCAAACCCAAGTAGTTTCACAAGGACAGCAACAGTAGAAGCGTTGGCTGGATGTATGGTTAAGGATCTCAAGAGATTCACTAAAGTACCTGATACTAATTACAAAAAAAAGAGCCCAGTAGGTAATAGAGGACTAAGGACATTAATCCAAGATAGTATATTATTTAATCAATACACTAAAAGAATTTACAAACACTTACTATCATCCTAAATTAATTAAAAAAATATATATTTTTTTTTGCATATATTATATATGGATAGTGAAGAATTAGGTGATTTTTATGTAAGAAGACAACGACTTGGCCGGTTAACTAATGGTAGGATCGAGAAGATGATCCCCAGTTTCCAAAAGAGATCATTTGACCTAAGACCAAATTATATCCCATACACAGAATTAGATAGCTTAGATGAGCTAGAGAACTTGCCACCAAAATCAAACGGACCAACATTCATGCCAAATATTAGTAATAAGTTCCTAAAAACAGGGATGGAATATATGCAAGATAACTAAACCACTGATGAAAACTCTATACCTTTATAGAGCTCTTCCAAGTATTTTTTTTTATAATCAACCTCATTAATTAGCTGGTTGATCTCTATCACAAATTCATTATCATCATGATATGCCTGAGTATATTTATATAAGCCATCATTAACCAAAGCAAGGCAATCCAAGAATTTGTTTATCCAGTTTATGTAATACTCACTTGTCTTGTTATCGCACCTGATGTATGGACTATCACATAAATACTTAGAATTAATAAGGAGCTCAGTTATCACGATTGCATAATTAATAGTATCCTTGATTTTATTAAAGCACTTATATCTTGTCTCACCATTGATTTTTCTGCATAAAGATGTATAGTAATTCTTATTACAGGCCACCAAATTTTCACCCGACATATTAATCACTTGACCATCTTGATAGTGAGCAATCACTTCTATGTTTAAATATAATTTAATTAATGTACTCTCATTGGTTTGCGACATACTATATTAATATAATTTATTTATTTTCTAATTTAGAAATCCTCTTCTTTAGTGATTTCACTGTGGATTCTAGATCAGATATCTTCTTTTCTGATTTAGCCATTTGCCTCTGCAAGATTCCTAGCTCATAATTGCTGTATGGTGCTATCTTTTTATAGATGGCCCTTATATTGGATAATAACACTGTGTAGAATTTATATCCAGTTTGTGATCGGTTACCACCTTGGTAATTCTCTAGCATAATTTTGAGTATATTACCTTCGTCATCTTTAATAAAATTCAAAAAATAACCACCATACCTAAATCCTAGTGTCTTATGCATATATCTAATGTGAATCCCCTTATTTAGGTCACATATATTATTTTTGGGAATCAAGATATAATCACCTAATAATAATTCTATATCACTTTTGGACAATCCATAATTAATCTCTTTACTAAGTGCGTTACTTAGTTTGTGAGATTTACCTTTGGAAGTACCACCAATACTTTTGTCATCAACATCCTTAGTGCTGTTGATGCTCACAATATTGGTATCACTTCCAGTGTCCATGTTCATATACTATGTACAATCTTATTTTTATATTAAACATATTACTGGCTTATTTATTTCTAATTTTGATAGTACCAAATTGTTTGCGCATCTTTTATATTATTTATAGTTATTCAATTTTTTATTTAGGTGTAATATACATGACTGCTGAAGCAAGGAAGCACTTCCAGGATCTAAGAAAAAAGGTGAGCTTGCCTAGTAAGGTCGATGCTAAAGCTATTGAATGTATAAATAATGATTATTATGGATTAGGTATACATAAGAGGGTATGTATGGCCTATATGCTATTCTTGAACCCATCATTTCCAACTGAGACCATATGTACAGTATTTAAGATAACACGCAAAGGTACTACATCTAATTATGCATACTTATACTCAGTATGGGATAAAGATGATCTCCAATTCCATGATTATTTCTTATGCGTTGGTGGTGCACTAACATCATGTGATGGTGAGTATCGAAAGAATTACTTATTTATGGAAGACTATTATACTATAACCAAAACTAAGTTATTTGAACCAATACTAGAGTTAGCAGAAGACTTGGTTAGTGAGCTGATGAATGATGAAAAGATAGAAGTAAGAGCAGACATGTACTACCCAAAATTCATTAATTTTATACCAAAGAAATTCGAGGATCACATCAATAATCATAGATGGGCTATTAAATTACTAGCCCTGTGCTGGCTTTATTATTTTAAATCTATCCATGAGTTATCCATAGAGAATCACATAAACCCGGCTTTCCAATATATATTCTATCAAAAAAAGATGAGGCCTATCTATGATAAAATAACTAAATCTGATAAGCTAAGTAAAGCATACAATAATTTGTATGAATTATTAGAGACTGGTTCCAATTATGAAACCGGTGTTGAGATTAGTATCATGGGGCAAAAACTATATCCGGTAAGTAATGAAGATATATTATCAGCGGCATCTCATAATATAAGTAGCACAATTTGGCGTGAGTTTTACTTCACTAGTATATGCTCACAATTATCATTCAATTATGCAGCACCTAATTTCTCATATTTAAGGTTTAACTCATTCATACAAAATGTGCATGCGGGTATATTTGATAATAATAGCCAGTTTATTAAGTATGCACAAAGTAAGCTAGGTGAAGAGCTAAGGAATTTACTGGCAGAGAAAGATAAGAAGACATATGAATATTTAGATGAGGAAGCTAATATAAAGAAGTACCTCAGTCCAAATTTCAAAGAATTATCTGCGCTTTTGAAGCAAGCTAAGCAATACTCAGATAAATACATAGTGCTAACAGATTTAGTCGTATGCATGGTTACCCCAAATGATGGCAGGACATTCAAAGATTTACCTGGGTTAACTAAATCAACTAATCCACTATTTAAGAGTTATAGGAACTTATTCTTAGATGTAGAGTTATTTAGGACCCAAATGTTTACTCTAGTGTATGGGTTACTGGCCATGAATAAAAAAGGTGGTATCATACATGCAGATTTGCATCAAAATAACTTTATATTTAATTATAATAACTATATAGAAGACATAGATAAACCAATGTATAATATATTTAGCATAGATTCTAGCACCAATTATTATGTTAAATATGAGGGATTTACTGCGATGATTATTGATTTCTCTAGATCACTATTTTATAATTATGATATAATTAAGAATGAGTTTGGGAGCCTAGAAGCAGAAAAAATGAAGCATACCCAAAAGAAGCAAATCATAAAATTATTACATCGAGTTTTCCCCGATAATTTTGACTTAAAGGACCACAAATATATTAATACTATTAAGAGTATCATAGATAATGACTATAGTAATTTCTTTAAAGTATTAACATTAATAGATACATACTTCTGCTGTTTAAATATACAAAATGTATTAAAGGTACAATCAGAGATTACAGTACACAGTGACATAATAGATTTAGTAGATAAAATACTGAAAGATGCGCGTTCATTATTCTTTAGTAATCTACAAAAATTAATAGATATTGAAACACAAAGGGTTAATGAACGAACAACCTCTGCAAGGTCACCTAAGTTTCCTTGGTTCAATGATGTACTACTAGATAAATTATTCGATGATTATAGAGATGATACCAAATTAGGTGATGATTACTTGATAATAGATATATACAATATAGATAATAAATTAGCTTATAATATAAGTGAACAAGGTGATGAAATAGTACCCAATTACTTAAAATCAAAAGTTGAAGGATCTGATGAGAAATACGAAGAGACGTCTAAAATAAAGAAGTCCTTTAGTAAGGATATGCAAAAATTGATAGATGTATACTCGAATAAGATAGAGAAGGACGAAATCACTATATTTTAAATAAATATATATATTTATATATACAATGGTCAAATTTTGCCCTTCATGTGGAAGGATAATGAGCTTAGAGATCATTAATAATGCGCCAGTATATACGTGCTTTAAAGGAGATGAGCCATTTAATCCTTATAATACACTCATAAAGACTATAAATTTTAAGAGCGAAGATGGTGAATCGAGTTATGTCACATCACCACGATCAAAAGTATCAGCCAAAGTAGCCCTAACATGCCCAAATTGTGGGATAGATTATTTAACTAAAATATATACAGGTGACAATATGAAGGTACTATATTTATGTATATGTGGCAAAAATTATAATCATGAGGATATAACTGGACTAGATAAAAAATAATTAGCACATATTTTATATTAAATATATTTTTTAATATATATGATGGATAATAATGAAAAAATAATAAGAGCATATTATAACATATGCAATATTAAGCCAATTCACTTGAAACCAATAGATATAATAGGTAGTATTAATATTAATAAACCTAATCAACATATAACTAATACTAAATCGGGTGCGGGTTCATATGCTAAACAATCTTCGGGTGGTTTCACTCAAAAAGTCATAGATATATATTAAATATAAATATATTTACCTTCATCGTATAAATCTATATTATGAATAAGTAAATTATCATAATTCCTGGCATCTTTGTACACTAACCTTAGTGAATTAATATTTATATTATTTGAGCTTAAATATTTATTTAATAATGATATCTTCCATTTATAATTATTCAAGAAGTACCAGATGAAGTACTTGAGCTCAAGTTTTAAGTCAAATACATATTTACCTTTATACAAAACTACATTGCTTGGTATATCTGACTCGACATCTACTAAGTTAATATATGTGTGCTTACTCGTGTTATAAATGAATAAATCTGCGTGATTAGTTATCATCTTTTTTATAGTTTTCATCATATTAATATTCTTCATAGAGAGCACTATTTTATTATTTTTTACCTTAGATTTGTATAACTGTTTAATTATGGATTTGATTGATATGGTTTCCTTTGATGAATTAACTGGTGAAATATTAGAGAGCATTCCTGCATTGATGATCTCTTCATTTATTCTTTGCTTACTATATTCTAGATCTAATGTATCCATACTATAATCACTGCTCATGGATGTTGAATCATAATCTACATCATTATTAGGACCCATAATTAATATTGCACACCATATTTTTATTACGAAAATTAGTGGAGTATTTTTAATCATATAATAATTTAAAAAATGAATAGTATACACTAGCATAAACATGGAAGATAATAATGCATCATTGAGTAGTAATTTGGTTGATGATAATGAATATAATAATTATGATAACTATAATGAGGCAAGTGATGACGATGCTGGATCAGTATCAAGCTCTGATAATATATTAAGTGTCAAGCAATTTGATGAACCAAATATAATTGAGTCATCTACCAGCAAAAGTAAGTATTCATCTGACATGAATAATAATAATGAACAGCAAACATTTGTTGAAGCGGATGAGATAGAAGATGAAATAATTGATGAAGATATAGGTGATGGTGATGATACTGATGTTGGTAAGCCTACCACTAAGAAGAAAGGTAAGAAGAAAGGTAAAAAGCCCACAGAATCTGAGCATGTTGATCTTGAAGATGAATTAGCTATAGAAGGTATGTCTGAAGATATTAATTATGAAAAAGATGTGCAAATCAAGAATGTAATAAAGAAATACTTGCCCAATGATGACAGAGTTACTATAGATAAGATGACAGAATATGAGATGTCACTGGTTATTAGCTCACTTGCCACATTAATAGCTAACAATGGTGCTGGGCTTATATTTATTAAAGATTACGAAGGTCAAGATGATCCAATCAATATTGCTAAGATGATGATAAACCAAGGTAAGTGCCCATTTTATATAAAGAGACTTGTTGGTCATAAAATACATGATGATGGCACCCTTGAGGAATACTATGAGAAATGGGATGTAAATGAAATGCGCAAACCATTTTTATTTAAATTATAGTACACAAATATAAATGCAGATTGATGGCTCAGATTTGCTATTATTTTTTCTGGATCTAAAAGAATCAGATATAATAGTGAAGAGATGCGGTGCTATGTTTGATTTACATATACGCATGCCGCCAACTATTAATGAGTACAAGTTATCCATGAGTGAAATTAATAATCCATGTAATCTCAATGACATACCTCATAAATTTGATGATGACATTACATCTAGCATATCTCACATATGGAATAACATAAATAAAGTGACCGTATACCCCAAAAATAATACATCACTAAATCTTCAATTATTTGACTTATATAATGTCAAAAATATATGCGTAGACCTGTATGATTATGATTACCACAAAGGTTATATATTATCTAATATAAAAATAGGGTACTTGGTCGATGAGCTATTTATCATTGGCACCAAAGATATGAATTTTTACCCAAATAAAGATCTTTCGAGTTATAAATACTTGACCATGCTAAATATTATTAATTTTAATAATGTATACTTAAGAGACTACTCAAAAGAAATTCTTACTACATTACCACTAAATAAATTATGCATAGATAATGTTAACCATATAGATGACTCACTTACTGGCTCACTAAAGTACGTAACTAAATTATTATCACTAAAAATAAAGAATACACCACTTAGTCAAAGTACTATAGATGAGATGTTAATCATGACAAATTTAATGTATTTGTCATTTATAAGATGTGGCATAGT
>Ga0307980_1000949_pt1 | contig 12300 bp, 1 predicted proteins | sample OrgLakmetage1060_FD_201817 | JGI IMG/M metagenome (GOLD analysis project Ga0307980, IMG submission 201817) | Saline water microbial communities from Organic Lake, Antarctica - #1060 | ecosystem: Environmental > Aquatic > Non-marine Saline and Alkaline > Saline | place: Antarctica: Organic Lake... | reverse complement strand
TATTGTGTCGTTGATTGAAAGCAGTGCACCCAACTCTATGGTGTCAAGCAATATAGATCCTAGTACCGTTTACGATATGGTTGGTGACGTTCTTTCTAATGTGGTGGACGTTACTAGTACTCCTTACCCCTCTTCACTAGTCAACAAAGCGTACGTGTACACTTACGCTAAAGATATTTCTGGAATTACAAAGCATAAGGATATTAGTAAAAAAGAGGTTACTTTAAATAGTGACCTCATTTACCCTACCATCCAATCCTTAACGAACTCGTTTGGTGGTATAATGCTATACAGTTCCATTTTCAACGGTTCCCATTCAAATGTTACCACAGTGTACGATCCCTTTGCTTATGGTGATAACACTTCTACACTTGCGGATATTTACGGTCATATCAGCACCGCTAATATAGCTAGTAACGCGATTAGTGTTTCTAGCTATGCGGTTTCAAATATGACACCATTTGTGTTTACACCTCCTTCTTCTGGTGATTACATTGTACGACTTGTGATGAAGAATGAAGACGATGTATTCGGTATTGCGTCTTACGACACCTTTGTTTATGGTAAGCCAGTATCATCAACACCTACATCCACTGCGAGAACGTTCTACACCGTAGCCACTACCACGCTCTTAACTAATGAAAATGCGCGCATTCTGATTAATAGTGGTTCTTATAGTAATGCCGTTGTTGAAGAACCGTTTTCATTTATCATTGGTGATAACGCATATTCTGAAGACGCTTCCAATCCACTTTATCAAATAACTTTGGACAAAACAACGGATATTGATTCAACGAAAACCCCTTGGGTACTTGTGTTGAATTATGTTCATGAAGGCGGGACTACTCCTCCATTAACTGTTCGAACCACGGGTACAGGTTTCCCGGTATTACCTGTAACCGGAATAAGTCTTGATTTCGATACATTCGATATAGGCGCATCTATTGAAAACGGAAGCGTATCTGATCCCGGTTCGTGGGGACATGCTGGTATCATTCTGTTTGACCAAACGTGTATCGCATTAGGCAGTCCAACTGGAAACGATGAAGGGTTAGAAGTAAGGTTTGTGGCTAAAACGAACGACCATGACCGGATAATTAATTTCAAGACTGGTAAATTAGAGTTCCTAAGAGATTTTAGGTATGGTGACCAACCGACACAAAGTGGTGTGACTTTAACCGAAGGAACTGATTTCACTTTATTGGATAACCATTCTGCGGTTTTACCAACTGGTAGTTTGGCTTTGTATACTGGTACAGGGAACACAGCAATTACGTGGGGTCCGTTTTACAATGGTACTAGTTATTGGAATATTGGTGGTGGTAATAGGTGGGACGTTGACAACACATCAACTACTACAAACACCTACCATCAAATATGGGTGCGTGCGGATAAAGTTGCTACTAGTGGACCAACAGAAGTGATCAACATCGTGGATACCTCCTTACCATCTCCTTATCCAATTGAATCATTTAGTGCGGTCAATAACGCTTACATGTACTTGTATGGTAGGGACATTACCAACCCCGCAAACGACACCATTACATTGACTGAAATAGTCCGCGCAGACTCGAACCCTTATCTCACAACCACCTCTGTAAACTGGAATAACTTTGATAATACAGTGGCTGTTAGTGGAACCGTATTCTCTAGTATAGCGGATGTGAACGTAATATACACCCCTATAATGTTCACATCCAGTGTGAACCTATCTGACGAGGAAGCTGTGAAGACCTTTGTAATGAATAATAGTACGGATTTGGGTTTAACAACCACAAGGCACAGTGTAGGTGTGTTTAGTGACGTTGTAGTGTCAGAGGCTTACACCGGATTACTGCCTTTGTTGGCCGCCGGTGAAACGGCAGATATTAGCATTCGTGACGTGGACTGGAGTGGTATAGCGTCTACAACACCAGATAACCTATCAAAATCGGGTACAGGTGTTGGATATTACGGTCAATCGTGTTCTCTCTCTGCGGACGGTAATACCGTGTTAATTGCCGGGTCTAAGGACGTGAATGGTGGTGGTGCGTTTATTTGGACCAAAGATGCTTCAGGTGGTTGGAACCCAATAGCGATTGACCTTTCCAAACCGACGGGTGCCGGAGGATATTACGGTCAATCGTGTTCTCTCTCGGCGGACGGCGGGACCGCGTTAATCGCTGGGTATAAGGACGTGAATGGTGGTTGTGCGTTTATTTGGACCAAAGATGCTGCAGGAGGTGGTTGGACCGAAACAGGAAACCTTTCCAAAACGGAAACAGGGATTGGAAATTACGGTAAATCGTGTTCTCTCTCGGCGGACGGTAAGACCGCGTTAATTACCGGGCCTAAGGACGTGGATGGTGGTTGTGCGTTTATTTGGACAAAAGATCTTGGCACTGGTATTTGGAACCCACCACCAGCCAACCTTTCCAAAACTGGTGCAGGAGGACGATACGGTCATTCGTGTTCTCTCTCTGCTTACGGTAATACCGCGTTAATAGCTGGATGGTCATCTGTTTCCGGTGGTTGTGCGTTTATTTGGACAAAAGATCTTGCCACAGGTCTTTGGAATCCAACAGGAGATCTTTCCAAATTGACGGGTGCCGGCGGATATTACGGTTGGTCGTGTTCTCTCTCCGCTGATGGAAATACCGCGTTAATAGCTGGGGAAAAGGACGTGGATGGTGGTTGTGCGTGGATATGGACTAAGGATCTTGACACTGGTATTTGGAACCCACCACCAGCTAACCTTTCCAAGACGGGTACAGAAATTGGAAATTACGGTTATTCGTGTTCTCTCTCTGCGGACGGCGGGACCGCGTTAGTCGCTGGGCAATATGACAATACGCGGGGTGGTGCATGGCTTTGGGTAGGTGTTGACCTCGGTGAGCGTAGTACGATGGGTTTGAACGGGGTTGAATACGGTTCGATAGTGCCTCTTTTGCAGGATGAGAATTACAAAATAATTGTAGTCGCAAAGGATGTTAGTAATAATGTGGGGCTTGTTCAATGGATAGTGGAAGCACCGACCACGTTCACCAAGACACTTGTGTACGGTACAAGTCAATATGGTGCCCTTGGTGTTGATTCGTACGTGGGTTCAACCACCGTTACTCCTCAATTGACTTTGTCGGATCAATTGAGTAATTTGCCTTCAGGTCAAAAAATAAATGCTATTCATACAAGTATTCTTAATAATTTTAACATATTTGAAACAGTCGATGTATCGGGTAACAAATCGTACTATTGTATGGGGTTTTCTGGAGGATCTGTTTTGTCACATATTACAGGTACCGTACCTACAAGTACGACCACAGTCACTACATTGACCTATTGTACACATTTAACTGGATTTGTGAATACAAGAATACGAGCGGTTGGGGACGACGTAAAAGCATTATGTAGTGGAACAGGAATGTTATTTATTCACACTACCCAAGGCAAGGTGTATGGTATTGGAGATAATAGTTGGAAACAATTAGCTAATGGAAACAATACTATTAATAAAACCAGATTTGATGAATGTTCGGATATTCTTTACGAAAGAACAAACAACGACGCGGAAGTACTCTTTGTTTTACCCAATCATAATGAGACGATGGTCATTTACAAGAACAAAACCACTGGAAAACAATACGCGAAAGCCTGGGGGCAAAATGGAGATAATGGTATGTGGGTAGCAGGAGGAGGAAAATACAACGTTGATTGCACCAACTTCAACAATCATGTTGCATGGACAGGTGGTGCTAACACGTACGAAGCTATTGACGCGTACACGCCTAACAGGCTAGGACAAACCGTGATTCAGTTCAGGAACGTGGCGGATGGTACAACCGAATATAGGTATAGCGGGGGTATAGGAATCCATGCGGGTAGTAGCACAGGTTCCACTAATCAACTAAACCAACCGTGCGATTATATAAACAACTGGATAACAACCAACCCTTCGGACGAGTTTGTCTGTTCGTATCACAACGGTTCATCTACGTACGGTACAAACATGTTTATACGCCACAACGAGGACGACGGCAGCAAACAATTTTTTGCGGTGGGTTTGACACTCGAAGTAATCGGTGCGACTTACAACAGCGTAACGGAGTTGAACTATTTGAAATACACGCCAGGAGATGCTAAATATACCATTGACGGCGTCACGTATAAACCCGTGTATTTCTGGCCTGGAGCCACAGGTTATTTCATAGGGTTGGGTTTACCTACTGGGTCATTCTCCACCGCGTCCACTTTGAGAACCATCATCGATGCCACCGAATTCACTTCTGACGGTATCCAACTAACGACCCAAACGATACCTGATGAAAACAACGCAACTACGTTCCACACAGTAGCCACTACCACACGTTTAAGTAACGATGAGGCGCGCACTTTGATTAATAATGCGTCTTATAGTAATGCTATAATTGGATTAAATAACATTGGAACAGAAATAATCTCGTATGATGTTCCTGGAATTGCAGGTACCACTAGAAATAATACTGACAGCGGAGCCAGTCGATTTTTTGCAGGAGGGTATTATCAATTGTTACCATCAGGTGACAAAGTCCATTCATCGGGTGGATTTGTTGGAAATAGGGTGGTCAGTTCATTATTTGACGGCATTACAAATAATTGGCTAAATACATGGCATGGTCCTAGTGCAATGCCTATAATGTATGCTGTGTACGAGTTTACTAGGAAACATACCGTTTCAACCATGACATTTACACAACCTATTGGGAACTTTGCAGGTTTAATCAATATTTCCTATTGGGATGACGGATTATCCTCTTTTGTAGAAGTAACTTATACGTCAGCGTCGCGTGAATTGGCGAATGCAGTTCTAAACGATACTGTTACAATCACGTTTGAACCAGTAAAAAGTTCGCAATTCAAAATACAAGTTACCAAACATACGAACAATACAGGTACTCAAGTAGGTTTAGCTGAATGGACTATATCCGGTGATACACTTGATCCTGCACCAGTCTTAACCAACGTCGTAGACACCTCCTCTCCTCCCTCTTATTATATTGCGCCGTTTAGTGCGGTCAATAAAGCCCATGTGTACTTATATGGTACGGACGGTACTGCAGCACATGACGATATTGACGTCAATCAATATATTATGAACAGTAATCCCATCTACCCTACCATTAGGGAAGTGGAATACTTTCCGTTTGAGGACAGTTTCATGATTAAAGCGAACTATTTCTCCTCCGAATCTAATATTGAAAAGGTTTACCATTCTTTAGCGTTAACCAGTAACGTTGACACATCGTTAGCAGGTATTTCTAGTTTGCTTGCGTTAAATAGTAATATACCGTATACGGATGGTTTAGGGTACCAAGTGTATTCGGTTAATTCAGGTTCCAATTTGGCACCGAACGCCTATAACGCGGCAGGTGAGGAAGTACCCATTATTGGTACAGATTATAACACTTACCAATTTGTGGCAATTGCTGAAGACGCCAATGGTGGTAGAGGGGTCGGGTATCAAGTTGGGGGGGGTGTAGGTATCATTGAAGAAGGATACAATGGTAGAGCACAAATAAGATTGGAAAATCCTCAAGGTGGACCAAATAAAGATTTTGATGTGACAATCGATACTATAACGGACGCACATCCAGATAAAACACCATGGATATTAGCATTGAATTATATACATAAAGCTGGAACAACTCCACGTTTATCTGAAGGATCTTTTGAATCAGGTGGGTTACCAATATTACCTCTAAACGGAAGCAAAAACTTTGACGCCATTACAATTACATCTGGTTCAATGATAGACGATTCGCTTGTGGATGCATCTGGTAATACGCCTGAATCGTGGAGACACACCGGAGCAAACTTATTCAACGCGTTATGTAACGCATTGGGAAGTGTTGTTACTGGAACAGATTATCAAGTTAACGGTTTGGAAGTGAGAATGTTATCGAAAGCTCCTACTGGGTATGCAGTTAGTTTACCCGTTTTACATTTTGTATTCTTACCTCATTCACAAACTAATTCAATTATTAAACAATTTCGTGTTGGTGGTGAAACAACTTATTTCATTGCAACTTTTGTTAATGGTAATCAGGTACGTTTATATAACTCATCATACGATACTTCTTCCGCTAACGATTCCATATCTAATTCTCAACATCATAGAACATACAGTTCACCGATTGACTCACTATATTACAATTACCAATATGAAGACACGACTCGTCCATATACTGGATTAGGAGGAACATTATGGGGTGGTGCTAATCAACGTTGGGAAGCGGATGGTGAAGGTGGAGAATGGTATGCAGGAACTAATAACACTGGAAATGTAAACACATATCAACAAATATGGGTACGTGCTTTGAATACGACAAACTTATTCACGAGTGGTGGTGGTAGAGTAACCTCCGCGTCCATATTGAGAACCGTTTTGGACACCGTAACCTTTGACGCAAACAACAATAACCTGGTAACATTCACCGGTTCCGTTACAGCGGATGAAAATTATTTAACAAACTACTACACTTTAGCGACCACAAACCCATATTTAACTAAAGAACATATTGTAGATTTAATGACTTCTAACGTATACACTAGTAACGCGTCATTAAGTAATTCATTAGATTATAATTCAGGTAAATTTGATTTAACTAGTAACGTTTTGACACATGTGGTAGATTTGAACGAGATCAAACTTTTCCCCTCTAACTATGTAAACAAAGCGTACGTGTACACTTACGCTATTGACGTATCCGGTAGCAACAATCACAGAGATATTACAAGAAAAGAATGTATATTAGAGAGTAATAGTAACAGTATCTACCCTACCATCCATCAGATAGAATACATTCCTTTTGATGACACGTATGTTGTTAAAGCGAACTACTTCTCCTCTGAATCTAACATTACTAGCTTATACACTCCTATGGTCTTTACGACCGATGCTAACACGTCTAAGGAATCGATTTTGGATCTAATTACGAGGGAATCATTAATTGCAGAAACTCTTGTTGAACCGTTCCCCGTGTACTCGGTAAATGAAGGATCTAATATGGCAAGTTTTGCGTACAATTCTAACTACCAACAGGTACCTATTGAAAGTGGCGAAACCTATACGGTCGTCGCGGTAGCTAAGGACGAAGGAGGAAACGTGGGTGTTGGATATCAAGTTGGTGGTAATGGTAATAATTATTCTGGTTTAGAATTTGGATTGTACCAATCTTCATCGGCTACAAATAGATCAATAGATTTTATTGCTTTCGATGACAATACGCCTTTGTATAAGCGTGATTCAACGGGTACGGTGACCACCTTAGCCAATTTGAACAAATTTCAAAAGCACACAGTAACACCTGGTAATGGCAACGCCATATACTCTACAAAACCCATAGCGCATCTTTCAAATACAAGCACAATAGATATGAAACCTATGCATCATTTGCATATAAGAGGAAAGGTATTTGTTTGTTCAGGAAGATATGGTGGAACCGTACAAATATTAACATTACATGATAATACAACGTTTTATCATCAAACTAGTCCCGGAGCAACACCCGTCGCGACTACCTTAGCAACTGCATATACAACAATCAACAAATCAATAACATCAGAAAATGATTTTATTACCATAGATTCGGATAAAGATATTTGTGTAGTGTCTCACACGGATATACAAAATTATACCGTAATATATCCGTCTTCGCAAGAAATGTACAATTGTACTAATTCCGGTAGACCGACTTGGTATATTTGGAACAGAACTAATCCACGAAATAGTCCATCCCAAAGTAGTGTAAAAGTTTTTACACAACGCTCAAATGGTACTACTACAACCTATAACGTGGGTCTTAATACGATTAATATAGATAAACCGGCATTCTTAGAAACAACAATGACACGATATTTTATCGATCCGTCTACACCGGATTATGAAAATATTTTCTTGGGAGGAATTAATACTGGTGACAGTACTGGTGGCGATGGTCATTCATTTATGGCTCGTAAATATTTATCCAACCGTTTCATAGGTGGAACTAATGTGAGTACTTATGGTAATAGCTTAGACCTTATTCATGGTATTGAAGAGAACGATTTAATAACAACTCCAACTTATAAATACGGTACTTACGATGGGGCAACGGGTACATCTACAACGACTGATCAAACGTTCACAAGAAATACTTTAGTAGATGGTAATATAAGGCTTCTTTCAAAAGTAATATCAGCGAATTATTTAACTAATAAATATATTGAATCTAAAAGTTTTTTGTTTCTGAAATTGGATTTATCAAGCGACGGAGATGAGGAACTTATTGCGGGTGATACGCCTTTATTACTACTGAACGACAGTACTAATCTTGCAATCACTTTCGCGTCAGCTGTTAGAACCGTTTTAGACACTGTGACATTTAATGCCGACAATTTGATAGAATTTTCTGGTTCCGTTACAGCAGACGCAACCAGCTTAACAAACTACTACACACTTGCGACCACAAGACCAGATTTATCTAAAGAACATGTGGTAAATTTGATGACTATTAACGCATACACTAGTAACGCGTCATTAAGTGGTTCATTGGCAGGTAATTACGGTAAATTTGACTATTTGGATACCGTTTTACCATATGTTGTAGATTTGAACGAGAATGCGATTTACCCTGCTAACGCGGTAAACAAAGCGTACGTGTACACTTACGCTATTGACGTATCTGGTAGCAACAATCACAGAGATATTACCAAGAAAATGGTTGGTGGGACTGACCCTGAAGATGGATGGGTTCTCATGCACAGAGACACCAATGTATGGGCTACCCCACAAGGTCAAACTGTTAATTTTGGTACTGCGGATGGTTACGACAATTTCAGTTTGCTTAACGATTACGAAAACAATACAGGTACGATGGCTGATAGTGAAATTAAAACAGCTATAGCTGGAACGGATTCTTATTTGTTTAGACAAGTATTTCATACAAATGATGGAGATAAAACAAATGCTGCTGCAATGAACAAACCAAATTCAGCTGTGAATTTCATACAGTGGTCCCAAACTACTAAACCGTTTGGTTTAGGATTTGCAGCAAATAGTGTTGGTGGGTTAGCCAATAAATTTTCAGGTGGATATATAATAGATACAGCCTATATTAAAGGATTGTCTGAGACTAGTCACCCTTCTATATCAATTCTAAGCACGAGTACCGCAAATAATTATTGGGGTCAAACCCATTCATACACATATTCAACTAATGGAGGGTATACAGACTTATTTGACAGTTACATTAGTGGAGCGTCCGGTCCAATGGCGTTAGGTGGAATTCATTTAGTGTCGTTTGTACATGAATTGTATGTATGGAAAGGACCCAAACCGAGTACCATCTCAGCTACAATGGAAGGTTCTGATAACGCGGTACCCTACGTCAAATACGACACCATTGTACAACCGACTAGTGCCACTTCCGGTTTAACTATTAGTGACGCCACCGTATTCAGTAGTGTAGCCGAAATTACCAACTATTACGCCTTCAATTTGGTTACGGGTGCACCGGCAGGTACTTCACCTGTTCCATTGGATCCAGATACCTTAACAGACGCACAAATTGTTACATTCGTACAAAATAATTTGGCTTCAACTGTTAGTGGGTGGAATTATATTGGAGAACCGATCCTCATTTCAAATAATACTGTGTGGAATAGAAATGTTTATATATCTTACCCAATACATTTGGAAGTGGCTACTTCATTCCCAGTAGATACAATGAACCAAGGTGTTGTTCTAAATAATGGAGATATAGCATACCAACAACAAACTAAGAGTATATATAATACAAATAGAGACGTGGGTAACTTATTTGATGCATCTTGGCGTAATAATGAGGATGCTGCACACGGTGACAATATATTAGACGGAACACCTGGTGAGTCTTACACATATGGATATAAATTCCAAAATTCAGGTGTAAGGAACGTTTCAAAAATGAAATTTAAAAATACATATACAGATGTAGGTGCAGCAGGTAACATAACTATATACTATTATGACGGTTCTTTATGGCAACGTGTAGCTTGGCAAAGTGTAGAAGGTCAATCTATTGCAGGATTTACTGGTGCTTGGGTAACAATTCAAGAAATTACAATTGATTTCGATATGGTAACAGCACAATATTGGAAAATAGAAACTCAACCACATCCAAACTCATCAGACAAAACAATCGTTGGACTATCAGAATGGGAAATATGGGGTCAACCGATAGGTCCAATTAGAAAATCAGATCTTGATCCAGGTAATCAAAATAGACCCGTATATTCAAATACGGATACATCCGATTTTCCTGGACCATCAATGGCACAACATTGTATCTTAGTTAACGGAGATTTAGCATTTAGTATGCTTGCAGCACTCAGTGCAGAAAGAGACGTTGCTCAACTTTTTGACGGGCTTTACGATGGTTGGAATACCGTCGGTCAAGGTGCACAAGTTACTGGTTTAACATATTATAGATATGGTTACAAGTTCGTTACAGGTAAACAATACATTTCTGAAATGAAATTTAGAAACGCCCCTGGCGCAGGAGCAAGTGATATTAACATTTATTATTACGATGATACACAATGGGTACCTGTTACAGGACCAAGTTCTACAGGATTTCCTCTAGGTATAAGCTATACTAATGTTGAGATAACCATTACATTTGATTCCGCTTATGCTGAATATTGGAAAGTTGACTGTGCTCCAAATGATGACAGTACTAACGCAATACTCTCTGAATGGCAACTGTTGGGAGAACCGCGTTCGGTTTACGCCGGTTCCAATATAATGCAATACGCGGTGGAAGAAGTACCATCTTTAACGTTCACTCACGCGTTCAACACCTTGACACCTAGCGGAGCCGCGGACATATCTCAAATTACAAATGTAGCGGAATGGCGCTTCAGTTCATATGTGATTGCGGTGGACACGGCAGCGAGGTATGGGTTGAGAGTGACAAATGTTCATACTGGGTGGATCTTGTTACATCGTGATACTGCAACAAGATATGCTAATATGACACCTGTTAATATAGGTGACGAAACTACAATTGACGGTTCAGCCTTTTCGAATTATAGTAGATTATTAGATTTACGTGATAATACTGGTGATATGACCGAAGCTGTTATTAAAACGCCATATCAAGGAACTCCAAAATACTTATTCAGACAAGTGTTCTACCCAGATAGTGCCACGGTGCCTACTCGCATATTACCACAAAGCTCTACGGAATATACTCAGTTTTCACAATCTGATAATCCATTTTCCACAACTAATATTAATGTAGGTATGGGTTATGGAACTAAATCAACCAATGGTAGCGGAAAACAAAGATATTTTATGAGTTCTGTTGAATTTATAGCTCTAAGAGAAACAACCATTGCACATAATGGTCAAAACGAATCTTTAATATCATATGGACAAAATCAAAGATGGAATTCGTTCCATAAAACATCAAGTGGATCATCAACAGTATATCCATATCGTGCATATCACGATAATCAAGTTTTTACTCAATATCATTACTTTCAGGAAATGTACATTTGGTCTGGTCCTAAACCATCAACTATACCAACAGGAAATTTAACACCTGAAAATAATATGTTTTATTAAAAAAATTGGTTTAGTTTAGTTTTATTTATTTCAAAAAAAAAATATTATCATCAAAATATATTCTTCACTTAGACTTTTTATAAAAATACTTAATGAAAAAAAAAAACTTATTTGGTTTTTACAGTTAAAAAAAAATTCACATTGTAAAAAGTATCTGTAAAAAGCATGTTTTCCTTTGAACCTCATAATGTCAGTTCCCTATTTTTCCAAAGTTTAATAAGAATTTATTTATATCGTTTGTTTCATTGGTAGATCAAATAATACTTTTTTTTAACTTTTCATAATTTCAAAACAAACATTCAGATATTTTCTAAATACACACCTCAATATCTAAAACAGTTATGCTTTTTTTTTCTTCCTATACAATCATCAACAACTGAATCTATCAGCTTATCGACAACCATATTATCTAATGAAAAATCATCATCAACTGAATCTAAGATGCTATATGATGAACCAACGACAATATTATCTGATGACAATGTCACTTGATCATAATAACCACGTATTTCGTTCATTGCTTCCTCACATATACATTGTCGCATAAGAGTACTATTACCTTCGAAATACGTATATCATAAGTCACGCCTCAAACTTTTCTTTGAATTTTTGTATTAATGTTTTTTCCAATATAACGCACTCAATCTGAAGAAGTAATATAGTTCCCTTAGGAAAACTCTCAAAAAGTTTTACGT
>Ga0307980_1000948_pt1 | contig 12310 bp, 9 predicted proteins | sample OrgLakmetage1060_FD_201817 | JGI IMG/M metagenome (GOLD analysis project Ga0307980, IMG submission 201817) | Saline water microbial communities from Organic Lake, Antarctica - #1060 | ecosystem: Environmental > Aquatic > Non-marine Saline and Alkaline > Saline | place: Antarctica: Organic Lake... | reverse complement strand
GCCGCGTACACGGGTTCGAATCCCGTCTTCACCTCCAGCTTCACAGCTGGGCGATTGGCGCAGTGGTAGCGCGCTTCCCTGACACGGAAGAGGTCGCTGGTTCGAACCCAGTATCGCCCACCAATGTAGCCCCGCTATAGCGGGGTTTTCTTGTTTCTAGTGTCATTTCGGAACCAATTTAGAACCAGTCCGTTGCCGGGAAGTGTGGATAACCCAAAGCGCGAGGATCTAATTCTGATTATGTTTCTCGAATGAATTGCGAACTATGTAACAAGAACCAACCTCTAAGAGCTTTCGAACTCGACTCCGGGTGGATTCTCATTTGTTGGGATTGTGACCCTAGATCACTATGGGGTATCGGCGGGAGAGTTCGGCGTGTTTAGAGAGGCCCTTTAGGCCTACGCTTAGTCAAACTACAACTTGGGGGTTTCGAGTGCTTGATACTTGGGTGCTTATAGCGTTCTTGCTCTACGCCCTCTTTATCGGGGGAATGCTTTTCTTTAATCGGAAAGACAACAGCGGACTGAGAGGATTTGGTTTCATACTGATTTCAATATTTATAGTTATGCCGCTCGGCTACTTGGTCTGGTGGCTTACGCTCTAAGCTTGCCATTACCTTGGCTCAGTCTCCGAATTGGCAGCGGTCACGTCGGTTTTTAGATGTTTCGCCACCTAAGGCTGTCGCAATGTCTCTAATCGTTAGCTGGTCTTCCCTCCCAATGAAATATGCTTGCCAATTTTTGCCTACCGCAAAGGTAAGAATGTCACTTCTTGCGTACAAGCCATCTCGGAATTCGACAGGAATGATTGAGCATCTTGTGTCCAGAACGTCCAAAAATGTCTGCTCGGATTCGAAAAGCTCGACTTTGTAGCTTCCCCCGAGGTCACTCCCTCCCCTGTAACACCAAACTTGGGAATACGAATGAAAAGAGTAGTCATCGGTATGAGCAGAAATCAGCACCTCATTGTCTAGCCAGCCCTCACAATATGCTCCATATTGGTCGAGCATATTTATCGCCTGAAGGGGCGCGCTGATAAACGAAAGTTCTCGGCTCTGTTCTTCTACGGCAGAGCTCGGCTCTGACGAAGCGCCGATATTTATCGTGCAGCCCTGTGCGAGAAGCACCATCGCCAATATCATCATTCGAGTTATGGATTTCAAACGCGAATCCCCAATGCTAAACAAATGGCTTCAGGGTAAGCCAGAGATTGGGTCAAGTCAATGAATAGAGCACCTGTGAATAACTCAGAATACAATCTAAGGACTTCGCCTAATTTGATCGAAGGAATTGCGCACTATGCGACAAGAACGAACCCCTAAGAGCGTTTGAGCTCGACTCCGGTTGAATTCTTATTTGCTGGGATTGTGACCCCAGGTCACTTTGGGGGTTGGCGTGACTTGCGAAATTCCCTCTGTGGGCCTAAAAAAAAGACCCTCTAGCAAGATACGCTTACGATAGGACAACCTGGGGGCTTATGAGAAAATCAATAATTAGTGGTTTGGCAATAATTTCAATTCTTGCTTTGACGGGCTGTGTCAGCCCTTCCGCAAGTAATTCGCAGGTAGAGCCATCTTCTACTCAGGCGCCAGAGGTTGTCGAGAAAATTTACTCGGACACGATGCTCAGTAAAATGAAGGCGCGTCTTGACCTTCTTTACGATGCAAGAGACGAAATTGAAGGAACCTCTAGCTATCGAAGCAGCTCAAAGAAATATGCCCAACCAGGTGTTACAGCGTTCGCAACAATCTTTCAACGGGACGGTAGTAGGCCAACAGTAAGCCTTCGATTCTCCTACTTCGCGTCCGATTGGATATTTTTTGAAGAAGTTGTTGTCAATGTAGATGGGGAAAACACTCGCTTCAGTCCTGGTTATTCTGCGGTGAGTAGAAGCTCTAGTTCGGGAAATGTCTATGAGTGGTGGAGCGCACGGCAGAACGACACTGAACTCTTAACTAGCATTGGAAATTCGGAAACAACAATTGTCCGTTTAGCGGGAGACACTTATAAGAAGGACTATGAATTGAGTTCTGAAGATAGGCGGGAAATGCTAGAGGTGGTTATGGCCTACGAGTGGCTTCTATACGAATACAACAACAAGGATTAGAAGTTTGAGCACTACTGAATAGCTAATAATCCCGCCTCTATTGGATTCCCTCTTTGGCTTCTGTGGATGTCATTCCGTAGCTAGTCCCGGCGAAGTGTCTAAGCGAATGAATCGAGCCCTTGTAGCCGGTCCCCTTTCAGCATTTCCCACTCGGTAGTTGCTCAGCCGCTCTGTTGGTTCGGGATGAAATTTAAGTGACTTGCTGTGCGCAGCGTGCGCCTGCCGTATGAGGGTTCTGTAAAGCCTAAGTTTTTGGTTTGGCTTATGTTTGAACTGGCACACCTTGCACAGGCTGGCCTGCGCGTCAACGAGGATATCGACGGCCATCACTAGCCAGTCAAGCCTGGGCAACCACTCTCCATCTACTCATAATATTGTCAGATTGACGGGCAACTCACCCAGCCGTTGTTTGTTAAAGACAGGGGTCGTCTCAGCCATTGGCCCGCCAACGCTTCAAAACGAACCGGTCAATGCCATCTCAGAAGTGCCCCAATTAAGCTCTGTGCGCCCGCTGGGCGAGGTTTCTGTGAGGGTCGATGTGATTTTAGGTGGCCTTTTTTGTATGGGACTTAGAAAGCCTGCTGTTCCGTTGGAAAGCGAGAGGCCAATTTTTGTTGGAGCCCCCGATTGTCCGACGCAAGTAAATCACAGATGTCAGACGGCTCCGATAGACTCTCATGAGGGGAACCGTGCCAGGTCAAGTTAGATATCGCGGTCTGAAAGAATGCTTAAAGATTAACTTCGGGAAAGGGAGACGAGCGTGGCGAGAATCAACGATCTTATTCGGCAGCTCGAGGCAAAAGATCCAGCATTTGCCAATGAAATATCACGAGAGATGAGAGCCCGCTCCGAACGTCGAGCTTTTGGCCTCAACTTTGAACGGCATACACCCGAACAAGTAGAGCTCCCCGGTCGGCCCGTGCGCAAAGGCGACAAGGTCCACATTCTCCCACCTCGAGGCGAGTTCCCCAAGAAGGCAAACCAGCGCATCTGGTTTGTGGACTTTGTCTCGACAGGAAAAAAGAAAGTTGCGAATCTGATCGCGCAGGATGACTCTGATCAACCCTCGGAGGTACCTATTGAGGATCTCGTCGTTGTCGCTGAGTTTCGTGATCCAATTTATCCGGGCCTTGTTTCGACAGGGAAGGTCGAACGCGGCGGCGACAAACCCTTCCACACAGTAATCGACGGTGAAAATTTTCACGCGCTAGAGGCTTTACTGTTCACCCACCGGGGCAAAGTAGACACGATTTATATCGATCCGCCCTACAACACGGGAGCAAAGGACTGGAAGTACAACAACAATTACGTTGAGAGCGAGGATGTTTACCGGCACTCAAAATGGTTAGCATTCATTGAACGCAGGCTACTGCTTGCTAAAAAGCTCCTCAGACCGGACGATTCTGTGCTGTTGGTCACAATCGATGAAAAAGAGTTCCTTCGGCTAGGGTTGCTCCTCCATCAGACTTTCCCAGAAGCGGCTATACAAATGGTCTCTTCGGTTATTAACCCGTTCGGAGTCGCGAGAGCAGGCCAGTTTGCCCGGGTTGACGAATACATCTTTATTGTTACCTTTGGGTCTCGCACCCCAGTATTGACATCAATCGTCACACTTGATGTTGGCGAGCAAACCGACGCAGAAGCTAGCCGGGGAGAAACCTTTTGGTTCTCATTTATGCGTGCGGGCTCGAACTCCTCTCGAGATCACTCGCCGGGTTGTTTTTACCCGTTCTACGTTTCACAAACTTCTGGCGAGATTACAGAGGTTGGCCAGGTACTTCCCAAAGGTCATCAGATTTCCGACGTTGGTGTTCCAGATGGATGCTACGCAGCTTGGCCGGTAAACGAGAGCGGTTCGGAAGCGGTTTGGCAGGCGTCTCGAGAGAAGGCTTTGGAGCTGCTAAGTCGTGGTTTGATTCGAACGGGGAGGTTCAATCGGAAAATCGGTCGACACAGCATCACCTACGTTCGTGAAGGGACGATTGCTGCGATTGAACGAGGAGAGCTTGCTTTTGACGGCCTGGAAATCCTGCCCACAATTCACCGAGCGAAGCAGGTAGTCGGCAAAACTATTTGGAATATCAGGTCGCATAACGCAACAAGCCAAGGAACAAAGTTACTTGGCAGAATTTTACCCGGGCGCAAATTCCCTTATCCAAAATCGCTCTACGCCGTCGAGGATTTGCTCCGATACTTTGTATCGGAACATCCAGAGGCCGTTGTATTGGACTTTTTTGCGGGTTCGGGCACGACAGCCCACGCGGTGATGCGACTCAACAAACAAGACGGTGGTAAGCGTACCTCGATTTCCATAACAAATAACGAGGTCAGCTCGGACGAGCAGGAATTGCTGAGATCTAAAAAACTACGACCAGGAGACGCTGACTGGGAGAAGCTGGGTATCTGCGAATACATCACTAAGCCACGCCTTCACGCTGCCGTTACGGGAAAAGATCCCACCGGTGAAGCGATTCAGGGTAGCTACAAGTTCACGGACGAATTCCCGATGGCCCAGGGCTTTGAGGAAAACGCCGAATTCTTCACACTCACCTATGAGGCGCCGATGCGAGTGCAGTCGAACCGAGAGTTCGCGCGGATCGCACCGCTCCTATGGCTCCGCGCAGGGTCGCGCGGAAGACGAATCGACTCACTCGAGAACGGGTGGGGCGTCACGGACGGTTACGGGGTGCTTGAAGATTTAGACAAGACCGACGAGTTCCTAGAAGCGATGAACTCCGCACCAGCGGCGTGTATCGCCTACATCGTCACAGATGAAGATCGGTTATTTGAATCAGTCACCCGCGACTTGCCTACTGGCGTCGAGCCCGTCCGTCTATACCAGTCCTACCTTTCAAACTTCGAGATCGACGCGATGCGGAGAGTCCGATGAAATTCTCACTGAAGGACTATCAGCGCGACGCGGTCATACAGGTGCTTGACAATCTGGCGCGCGCCAAGAGTAAGTACCGCGAAGACCACAAGGAGACGTCCTTCACCCTTACCGCGACGACGGGCGCCGGCAAGACCGTAATGGCAGCCGCGGCGATTGAGGCGCTGTTTTTTGGTAATGACGAGCTTGATTTCGACCCTGACCCGGGCGCGGTCGTCATTTGGTTCTCGGACGACCCGAACCTCAACGAGCAGACCCGCATGCGCCTCATGCAAGCTTCCGAGAAGCTCGACCACAGCCGACTCGTGACCATCGAGTACCCGTTCTCGATGCCTCAGCTTGAGGCAGGCAAGGTTTACTTCTTGAACACCGGCAAGCTCACTGCAAACTCCCGCCTGACCCAGAAGGGTGCCCGCGCTCGCGCTATGGAGGAGACCGGGCAGTCGTCCTTCCTTGCCCCTGATGATCTTGCTTGGACGATTTGGGAGACGATTGCGAACACGATCGATGATGAAGGGCTGTCTGTCTACCTTGTCATCGACGAAGCGCACCGAGGCTTCAACACAAGGGCGAGCAGAGACAAGCCGACGATTGTGAAGGGCCTCGTAGACGGCATTGAGACCGGATTGCCAATCCCAGTCGTGTGGGGAATCTCCGCAACGAGCAAGCACTTCGACGAGGCGATGAGCAAAGCAGACCTCGCCCTCGAGCGGGAACAGTTGCCGGCCGTCACAGTCGACCCGGTCCGCGTGCAAGCATCCGGTCTAATCAAGGACAAGATTGTTCTCGACATCCCGGCCGAAGCTGGAAACCTTGAGACCGCGCTCGCGACTCACGCCGCAAAGAAGCTCAAGGACTCAACCCGCCGTTGGGGGACGTACCTCGAGACTCAGGCCAAGCTTCCGGGCGAGAAGTCGCCCGCTGCCGTCGTACCGCTTCTTGTTATGCAAATCCCGAACGACGCTGCCGAAGAACACCTGGACAAGGTCGGCCTCTGGCTCGACACAATCGCGGCCGACCTCGACGACATTAACTCGATGCAAGTACGTCACGTGCTCGGTGACCACAGGACTGTTACCTTTGGCTCGTGGGATGTCGACTGGATAGAGCCACAGCGAGTTCAGGAGGCGACCCACGTGCGGGTCCTAATCGCAAAGGATGCGATTTCGACCGGCTGGGACTGCCCGCGTGCTGAAGTTCTGTTGTCTTTTCGGCCTGCGAGGGACCACACGCACATCGCGCAGCTCCTCGGTCGGATGGTGCGTACTCCACTTGCGCGCCGGATCCCCGGTGACGAGCGCCTTAGTTCTGTCGACTGCATCCTGCCGCACTTCGACCGCACCACCGCGGGGAATGTTGCCAGATTTCTCACCGGCCTCATCGACGAGATGCCAGGTGGGCCGACGATTGAGGTTTTGCTCGACGGGCGCGAACTCGAGCCAAATCCGCATTTACCCCAGGCTGTTTGGGAATGTCTTGACGCGTTGCCATCATACGTAGTGCCGCAGCGCGGCGCGCGGCCAGTCAAGCAACTGGTGAGCCTCGCCCAGGCGCTCTCCGCCGACGGGCTGAAGGGTGGAGCGATCAAGTCGGTCGAGAAGCAGTTGCATATCACCCTCGATGGCCTAGCCGAACGCTACGACGGACAACTTCGTAACGCCGAGGTCGAAGTCCGCACAGTCCGCGGCATGTCGATCGCCGGACGATTCGGCGGAGACAAACTGACGTACGCTGACTTTACGATTCGGGCCGATGAGCGTGCTATCCGTGTCGCGTTCGAGGATGCGAAGCGTGCGTTCGGTGCGGATATTGCGCAGTCCTACGTCGACCATCTCGCCGGCGAAGACGACCCAAAAGCGGACGACGATGGTCTGCGCGGCGCCTACGTTACGGCAGCTGCACTAGCGACGATCGCGATCGTGCGAGAGAAAGTGGACCTTGCAGCGAAGGACATCGTCGACGAGTGGTTCGCGCAACAGCGCGTCGCACTTCTCGGGCTCTCTGACGATCGACGAGAGGTATACGACGAAATCCGCGCACAGGCTGTAGAACCGCAGTTGCAGCCACTCCACCGGCCGAGAAATCGCATGGCCGACTTCAAGGAGCTCGATAGCGACCAAATAAGGGACGCGGACAAGATCGACAAGCATTTAATGTCGGACGAGGCCGGCTGGTACCCAATCACGAAGCTCAACAACTGGGAGAAAACGGTCATTCAGAAGGAGGTCGCGCGTCTCGATTGTGTCGGCTGGTACCGGAACCCTTCGGTCTCCTCCGCCGATTCTCTCGGCGTCACATATCGCGACGCTGTAGGTAACTGGCGCGCGATGCATCCGGACTTTATCTTTTTCAACGACGTGAACGATCAGGTCAAACCGTCAATCATTGACCCTCACGGCACCCACCTCGATGACGCGTTAGTGAAGCTCAGGGGCCTCGCCGAGTACGCGAGGATGCACGAGAGTGACTTTCATCGGATCGACTCAATTGCAAATGGGACAGGCGGGGAACTCCGCGTCCTCGACCTAAAGGACGAGTTAGTCCGAGACTCTGTCATCAATTCGAAGCTTTCCGCAGCCGAAATCTTCGCCGCCCAGGGGAAACAGTACGTGTGACAATGCCGCCCACACTCCTATTCACGCCTGCCCAGGCGGAGGCAATCTCGGAAATGTCGAAGCCCCTGCAGCTCATCGCCTGCGCCGGATCTGGGAAGACGGAGGTTCTCGCACAGCGGATCGCAAACATCCTTCAGCAGCCGGGTGTCCAGCCAAGGAACGTTATAGCGTTCACTTTCACGGATAAGGCCGCGGCAGAGCTCAAGGAGCGCATTTACCGCACGGTAGGCGCGGCGATTCCGGACATAGTCGGCATGGCCGAGATGTACGTCGGCACCATGCACGGCTACTGCCTTGACCTGCTTCAGACGTTTATTCCAGAGACGTTCAAGTACGGAGTGCTCACGGACATTACGCAGCAGCTGCTCATCGATCGGATGAGCGCCAAGTCTGGGCTCACTACTTGTACGAAGACCGTCGGCGGGAATGTAACCACATTGTCCCGATTCAAGGACACTCGTTACTACACGGGCGCGCTCTCTGTACTTCAGGAAGACGACGTTACCTTCGGGCTGGTTCCTGAGGCGGTCAAAGCTTCGCTCGCGTCGTATCAGAACCTGCTGACTGAGCAGCGCTATTTCGACTACACGTCGATGATGGTCGAGGCCGTCCGGTTTCTGGAGCGATCCCAGGTCGGCCCGACTCTCGACACTGCAGAGCAGTCTCTGCGGGACCACATTGAGTGTGATGTCAGATTTGTAATCGTTGACGAGTACCAAGATGTAAATCCGCTCCAGGAGAAGCTCATCCAACGACTCGTGCACTTTGGCGCGAACCTCTGCGTCGTCGGTGATGACGACCAGACGATTTATCAATGGCGCGGATCCGAAGTGCGCAACATCATCGATTTCGCCTCGCGATACGCGGACGCCCGATCGATCCGACTCGAAGAGAACTTCCGCTCATCGAAGGGCATTGTCGAGCTCGGCCGTTCCGTGGCCGAGAGGCTTGACTCTGTCGAGAGGCTACCGAAGAAGATGCTTGACGCCTCTCACCAGACCTGGCAACGCGGCGATATGCTCGCTCTGCAGTTCGAGAACGACGACGACGAGGCAGCTTGGATAGCCGAGCGGATCCAAGGCCTCCAGGGAGTGCCGTTCCAGGATCGACCTGACAGCGCACCGCGTGGCCTGTCCTGGTCTGACTGCGCTGTTCTGTTCCGCTCGGTGAAGGACGCCGACGCGCTGGTAGACGAGCTCCGTCGACGGGGTGTTCCGTTCATCATCAAGGGTCTTGCGCGACTCTTCGATGGGGTCGAGATTCAGGCCTGCGTGGGGATTTTCCGTTACGTGCTCGGGAAGATTGGCGAGCCTGACTTGCGGGACCTTTGGTATCACGCGGCGCTCGTTCCAGATTCGTCACGCTGGCCTAACGCGATGAAGGTGCTCGATGACGGCGCCGACTTCACAAGGAGCAGCGCGTGGGGCGTCTACAACATTCAACGGCTCTTCCTGCGGTTCATGGAAGTGCTTGACCTTCATGAGGGAACGATCGCTCCGACCGACCCGAGACGCGCCGAACTCGTTATGTACCAGCTAGGCAAGTTCTCGCAGGTGATTTCCGATTTCGAGGCTATCCACTTCTCTTCAGACCCGGCGCGCAAATATGAGTCCTTCGACGGATTCCTAACCCACCATGCCCCGAGCGTCTATGAGGAGTCTGATGAAGACGCCGGCTACGTCGCGCCCGATGCCGTGGTCATCTCCACGGTTCACCGGGCCAAGGGACTTCAATGGCCGGCCGTCTTCGTGCCGTTTCTTCGCGCCAACCGCTTCCCGATGAAGGCGCCTGGCGGCACGCAAACGATCCCCCACATCATTCCTCTCGAGGCGGTACCAAACGGCGCTCGATACAAAACGAACCGGTCGGACGAGACTCGACTGTTCTATGTTGCAGTGACACGAGCTCAAAAGTACCTGTATTGCACGCACTCTCCAGGTGACTCAGCCATGTATCGACGAGCCTCCGATTTCTACCTCCACTGCACCGCGTCAACTTGGATTTCTACTACTGACGAAGGGCTTCCCCCAGGGGGTCGACTCGATCCGACCCCCAAGCAGGACACCCCCAATATCGCGGTGTCGTTCTCCGAGCTGAAGTACTTACTCGAATGTCCGTACCAATTTAAGCTTAGGTTCATGTACGGCTTCAATCCGCCGATTCATGAGGCACTTGGCTACGGCAAAGGACTCCATGACGCCCTTGCCGAGATGCACAAAAGGGCGCTCTCTGGCGATGTTCCTGAACGGTCAGAAGCGAAGGCGTTCGTAGATCGACACCTGCACACCCCCTACGCCTACCCGAAGCTCAGAGCGGAGCTTCGTCGTGCAGCAGTTGATGCCGTCGAGCGCTACTTCGACCGGCATGGTGCGGATCTCAGACGAACAATCCATTCCGAGAAGGTGATCGAAGTCGAGATATCTCCAGGCGTGACCGTCAACGGTCGGATCGATCTGATCAAGTCACTCGAAACAGGTGAGACTGCAATCGTCGATTTCAAGTCCACGAAGGATTCGCAGTCAGAGAGCGTGACAAAAGACCAACTGTCGATCTATGCGCTTGGCTATCAACAGCTAACCGGAGAGGATGCTGATCGCGTTCAGATCCTGAACCTCGATGACCAGGGCAAATCGACGAACGACCCCGTGAGCCCTCACCTCATCGCTGCCATCAAGGCGAAGGTTGAAGGTGTTGCCGAAGACATCCGAACAAATCACTTCGTCTGTAATCACGATCACGCGAAGGAGGCCGCCTTTGACGACCTGGCGCGACTAATGGCAGGTGGTCGGGCCTCCTAGCGCTCTCTGGCTCAACTGAGAGCTGAGCGAGTTTTCCTCGATTCGGGGCTGGTGAAAGTGAGGCAACAGGGCTCGCTGGAGGTTCTGATGGCGCGCAAGCAGAATCGTGATCTAGTGCCAGAGGAGGAGACACTCGCTTGGGAAAATGGAAAAATTTAGGTGATAGAGAGAGAAAGTTATCAGACTGGTGAGCGACCTGGAGGTCTGTAAGGAATTACCCCACCCCGGGATAAGGCCAGGGGTGTCTAACCGATACTGATTCCAGTGACTACCGAATCCAAAACGGCAAAGAGATCCTGCACTCGGAGCAGTGCTACCCGACCTCATCAAGCTGGCACCTGAGCAAGCACTGCGGGCAGTTGGGGGCCACGACGGGTCCTATTTGAGTCATGCGCTCAACTTACGGACCCCAATACCCTCGCCGCTGAATTTATCCACAACCGAGGTTGCGACATTCCTAGTCGCGGATGGACTCAAGTTTATCGTCCCACTCCACCCAGGTGCGGATCGGAATCTGCGACTTCAACAGTGTCCCTGGTTTGGTATGGGACCGCCCCCGCGACATCATTCTCGCCCGTTCAGGCGCGAGCCGACGGTCGATTGTGGCCGCACTGATGCGCACCAACAGGGCGGCTTCCGCGCCCGTGAGGTCCAACTCCCCGTCACGGCGCAGTAGCGGCACCACCACGGCCAGCATCGGTGCCAGACGCTTTCCCGCTGGTGCCCGCAGCACCGCCCAACACTTCACCAACGCCACTGTCACCCGCGGCCCATACGTCGGCGCCCGACCACGCCTGGGCTTCACGATCTTCAGCCTCAACGCATCCCGCAGTCCCGCCCTGGCATAGTCGCGATGCCACCGGGTCAACTCAACCAACTCGTCCAAGATCCGGGACTTGCCAGACAATAGCAAGTTGCGAATAGTGTTTTTGTGAACGCCTAAGTGATTAGCGCATTCTTGAATAGATAGCCATTTTGGCTCTTGAGAGTTTGATCTCATTACTTCCTAATTGGTTAAGCCCGCTCATAGCGGATCGCTTACCAATCAGGCGCAGCACTAGTTGCAACCGGGTGATTCTGTGCCTTACCTCGAAAAGATAAAAATAATTGTTGCAACACTCAGATTATAGAGCGCTAAACCGACACATTAGGGGATATTAGGAGCGTGTCCAATAGCCCAATTCCTCTAGCCGATTAAGTCCGTTTTCGAATATCTCTTTAATCCGGGGATAGACCTCTTCGATATTATTTGGACTCTCGAGAAGCCGATCTCTGGCCTTTAGCGCGGCGCTTAGAGAATCATAGATCTCTAGAATCTCAGGGTTTCTAACTAATAAGAAATCGAAACATTGAATCGCGCCTTTGGCCTCCTGAGCTAACTCCTTTGAATCTAAAGCCTCGAGCCTCTTGAAGCGGGCCTCTCGTTTCACCGCCTGAGGAGGAGCCTTAGAAGACGAATCCCCTCTATTTTCAATCCATTGTTGAAGGTATTCCCGCTCCATTTCCTTCATTCGAGCTCTATCCTCAGCGCTCATATCATTGAATCCAATCGCTGAACTAGCTCGAGTTCTCTCCCGGAATTCTTTTGATAAATCATTGCGGTTCTTGTATTGCTATGGCCTAAGCGATCCATAATCTCTCGGAGGGTCGCGCCTGTCATTCCGTAGCTAGTTCCGGCGAAGTGTCTAAGTGAATGAATCGAGCCCTTGTAGCCGGTCTCCTTACGGATCTTTTCCCATAATCTGTTCAGCGCGTGGTTGGGATAGTGTTCATTGAAATCATTTTGGTAAGGGAATAGCAAGGCCTCCGGATCTATCGTTCCCATAGCTTTTAGGTGGCTTAAAATAACCTCGCTAATCGCCCCCGGGAGACCCACTTTTCGCCTACTTGACCACTTAGGT
>Ga0307980_1000946_pt1 | contig 12318 bp, 14 predicted proteins | sample OrgLakmetage1060_FD_201817 | JGI IMG/M metagenome (GOLD analysis project Ga0307980, IMG submission 201817) | Saline water microbial communities from Organic Lake, Antarctica - #1060 | ecosystem: Environmental > Aquatic > Non-marine Saline and Alkaline > Saline | place: Antarctica: Organic Lake... | reverse complement strand
TTTTTTTATTTAAAGTAAAAAATGAATGGGTATACTATAATAAACATGGCTACCAAATTGAGAGATTTAATCATTAAAAGCGTCGGTATGGTGATTGAGCATGGAACCTATGCATCTGTTGATTACTCATACATATTTGGCAGATATCCATGCAAGGTAGTAATTGAGGCATTTAGTAAGATGACTGAGATACCAAAGTTTAAGTATGATGGAGTAAATGATAAATTAAGATTAAAAGAATACACTAAATCAGTCAAAAAATATGGGCCAATATCAAAATACTTATACTATGCAACTGTAAGCTTTATTAATAGTGGCGAAACTAATATACCATACTCATTATTATTTGTGCTTATGAAGTGCCAAGAGTGTTATCATCGGTCTATATCCCGCGAAATGGACTATTATATTAAGCCGATGCATTGCTGCTTTAGAGTAGAAGACATAACTAACATGGAGCTCTACCTAAAGGATGTACAAAATAAGCTGTCATGTTTAATTTATAATGGTTTAGTCGAAGATATAATGCCTGGCAAACCATATAAATATTACAGTACATTATCATACACATCTAGTAGATTCTATGATAGCGTGATTCTATATAATTTTAGAGGTGAAGATGATCAACATGATTATCTTGATGACTTAACTGAATTAAGAGATGATTTAAGTGATTGCATTGGTAACCATATTAATACATATACACTCAATAATCTAAGTAGTGAGGAAACTCAATTTAAGCTTACACTTGATAGTAGTGATGATGAGGTCAAGAATGTAGGATGTTAGTATGCTAATATACTAATCTAAGCACATATATTTTTTTTATCAGATAAAAATTGAATGCCAAGTAACTATAGTAAACAGCAAACAAAATGGAAAGTCATATGAACAATGAAATCATCTCAATGATCTTAGCATGCCTTGGCTCGGGTAAACCAAACACTCACTTTTACCCTAATGTATTTGGTAAATATCCATGTACGAATGTCATCAGTGCCATAGATTATATATGCCAAGAATTATGTAATAATGGTATTGATGGTAAGCTTGGTTATGGGTGTATGTCTAAATATATCTATGCAATAACCGTTGGATACGTAAACAGTGGTACTAAAGAGATACCATACTCATTATTAGTAACACTAATTAAGATCCAAAAGCGCTTTAATAAGGAACTTAATGATGCTAATTATAGTATATCACACGTGCAACCAGATGATAACACTACTGGGTCACTATGTAATTATTTTGATGATATGATAATTATGATAAATAGTATATACTTTGATGATAAAATCGAAGATGATGACCCAACCATAAACTACGAATTATATAGTCCAGTTCACTATACTGATGACCCAAGCTTTTACACAAAAGTTGTTGAGTATAAGAAGGGTGGTAATCTTAGCCCCAATTATGAAGATGTGATCTTGCATGAAGTAAGCCTTGTAGAAGAAAATACTGGTAATGAAGTATACATAAATGAAGCTGCTATCAAAAATGTTGAGATTAGATACGTCTAATTAACCAATCTTTTTTTAGTATACCTCACATGAGCTTAACCTCATAAAAAATGATTAATCATAACCTCATAAAATGAACATCGTGGATTTGCCCAAAGATATCCTAACCCTCATAGTAAAGATATTAATTCAAGACACTAAGTTTAATACATTAGATCAGTTAACTAGGACATGTAAAGCATTCTATGACCTAAGAGGATATGTGCTAAGTAATTTCCATAATTTGATGTCAAGGCTAGTACCCGAGTATGAGAATATTGATAAGATATGTATGACCAAAATAAGTAGGTCGATGATTAAGACACTCAATTCATATCATTTTATTATACGAAATGTGAAAGATAATGGGTACTCTATAACATTAATACATAAAAGCCATGATAACACTGAAGATGTTAGACGAATCAATAATTTTAGCAGGATTTTATACATGGCGAGGCATGCAAGGAACACTGCATCAATTATAATAAAACTTATGCCCAGTAAAAATATAGATTTGACCTGGGTGCATTATATATGTAAGAGTTTAGATCAAATCACCATATCAGGTTATGATAGATCTCAAGCATTACTAAACTACGTACCAGATGTAGAGAGGACGCGCATAAAAACAATTTATTTAGTAACCCATAATTCACCAGTATATGAATTAATGCTTAGCTTACCCAAGACGAATCGCTTGATTATCAAGTCAAACATAATACCTAGAGAACAAAAAGAGTTAAATCTCAGAGCAGGATTTACTATAAACGTCAAGAAATATTAGTGGTCACTACATTATTTTTTTCTTGGGTGGAGCTTACCCTATTTAAAAATTGATCACTATTACTTAAACTCAAAAATATGATCACCACTTGTAATGACGTAAATAAGCTCATTATGAGCTACTTAGGTATAATAGATATAGTAAAACTAAGGTCAGTAAATTGGGAATGGTATGATTTCATAACCAAATTTGAGCCGTATGAAGTAATATCAAAGATTAAGTACATATTTAAGTCAGCTAGAAGATTAGGTGTTATATGTAGTATTAATAGATATGTTGGTCGCATATGGTTAAGCCCATCACGAAATAGTGACAAAATAATTAAAAAAGTAAGAGATGAATATGATCAATATGTTGTGTGTATGACATATAACCTAATTATAGATTGTGGAATATCTCCGGTGAATTTATGTATGGATATATCACATATGTACTCAAGTGATAGGAATCTAAACTGGTTCTCTAAATTATTATGCGCAAAGAAATCTAGTATTCATCCATTTACTATAAATGATGACCCTTCTATTTATGATTGGTGGCTAGATTATAATAAAGATATGAAACTTAACTATAAGAAAATCGGGGCTTATGCATGTGAGAGAGGTCATATTAATGTACTAAATTGGTGCAAGAATGAGTGTGAAGATGTATTCCATGGTCATAACTTTTATAATTATGTTAAGCATAAACCAAAAATATTAGATTGGCTAGTGAGTAATTGCCCTTATATGAGAGTGCCACCAGAATTATTCGAGAAAGCATGTTCTAATGGTTGGTTGCTTAATCTAAAGTGGTTAGTCAATCACATGGACACTAAGATGGAAGAATATCTTTTCATAAACATTATGACACTAATATATTGTGCTTCAAAACATGAGAGTACATTCACTATAAGGTGGCTAAAACGCAATATATTTGCCAAATATTTGACCACCTCAACAATAAGGATAGGGTACATGTCTAGGCCGTGCTTAGAGTGGTGGGATAAAGAACAAAATGAGCTTTGGTTTTGGCATGCTAATCTAAAGTTAGAATACTTACCCATGTGTGCTGCTTTGTATAAATTATATGATAAATCAAATTACTCAGCTCTTGATTGGTGGGTAGATCATAATAAGATTAATGCACTTGACATGAGTCGTATTATATATAGAGCTGTCAAAGAAAATAACCATAAATTTATGGAGTGGGTTGAACACAGACATATACCCATAAAGAATTGTTCATTCGAAATATTAATTCCAAGGCTGCGTACATTTGATTGGCTAACCAATAATGTACTAAGCCCGAGTGCCAAGAATTTAGTTATAATAGAAAGGATAGCAGTGCGGAATGCAATATTATTTGGCAGATTTGATGTACTGGATTGGATAGCTAAACACTGTGGTGACCCTGACAGCAGAGATTTAGTGCGATTTGGGAGTGGATTATTAATGTATTCAAATGATATGAAGATTATAAATGAAAATTATAATGAGGGGAGCACGAGAATGAGTGAATGGTGGCGTCAAGCATTCATTGATTACTTTAGGGGTAAAAATAATATGAAGCCTTACTTTAAGAGAGTGAATATACTTTACAATTATTATTACTTAAGATGGTGGTTTAGTATATTTAAAGATGCTGGTGTCAAAGATGTAATACCATTAAATGTCAGACGCAATCTAATGAAAATCATCTGCGAACACAAGAATTATAATATACTACACCTATGGGTAGATAATATTGAATATCTATCAATGCCAATGATGTCATGTGTGATGAATAGTGCATCCAAGCGAGGTGACATAGAAATGCTAGATTGGTGGCTAGCTGCATCCAAAAGTGAGTGGTTCCACAAAGCTGGGCTTAAGTTAGCATATTCACGTCATGCCCTGGAAAGCGCTCACAAGAAAGGCTTGCAAGAGGTAATCGATTGGTGGCATCGCAATGGTTTACTACTAAGCAAAAGAATACTGGTCAAAAGGTCATCATTATTTGTATGCAAAAGTGGCAAAGATAAATCACTAGAGATACAATGAATTGGGTGTTATTTTTTATCTATAAAAAATGAATGCACGCCACTAATATTAAATAATTACCATGAGCAAGACACATAACAAGACTATTATTAGCCTTAGTGATTTAGTAGATGATACACTTCGTCATATAATAAATAATCTGCCTAACAAGGATAAGGTTGACTTTGCTTTAGTATGTAAGAGATTCTATTACTTAACTTTGGATGAGTTAAAGCATGAATACTTAGCATTGGATTTTAAGCTGCCAATGATTAATAACCTAGTAGTCAAAGATTATGTGAAAGTAAATGGGTTCCGTGCTGGGTTATTATCATTATTTGATAATTATCAATGCAGAATTAATACTCATGAAAATGAGACTGTGCTTCACATATATACAGATTATATATACTTTGATGACAAATCTGTTACTCATTACTCATTGCATAAAGAAGTATTAACCCCATACAAAGACAACTACATTGTATGTATGGCCAAATCTCAACTAAGTGATATAAGTGTGCAAAATCACATAATGGGGATGCTAAATAAGTGTACAACACTAAGGATCTCGTGCTGTAAAGATATTGGATTTACTGATGAATTAATTAGCTTGATGCCTAATCTTAATAAGATAGATGTGCAAAAATTGGTTAAGTTGCGTGGTATATATCCAAAGGTTAAGGAATTTTGTGTTAGGGGAGATGCAGGTAAATATGTGTTACGCCAATTATTGCATACACTCCCTAGTTTAGATAAAATAGTGACTGATTTGTGGTATATGACAGATATATTTAGTATTGGTATAGAACCTGGACATAACCTAAAGCATGTCCATATTAATTATGTATACAAGGACAGAGGTCCCGAATATGATGTGATTAATTCTCAAGTGAAATGGAGAGGTAAGCCGAAGATAGACTTAATCACTATTCGTTGCTCTAGCGCAGAATTAAATGATGTAGATTTCATCTTAGGTCATATGTTTAGTCGCGTAAAAGTGGCTAATAGAATCGATACGACTTATGAATAAGCAAAAATTGAATGTCCATTTTTTTGGTAAACTATGCTTAACCAAAACTTGAGCAAGGCAAGCAATGAGCCTTTTAATATTAATGGCTTAGTGGATGACACACTTTGTTGTATAATAAGTTATTTGCCCACTTATCATAAAGTAAAATTCGCTTTAGTATGTAAGAGATTCAACTACTTAACTTTGAGTGAAGCAAAGCATGAATATGCAAGGTTAAGCTTTACTTTGCTAAACTTTGGTAAGCCACCAAGTATTAAATATTATGCAAATATGACAAAAATCTGTACTATTTTACCATTATTATTTGAGTATAATTATTGCAGAATTAATACTCATAGGCGTGGCTTTATATTTCATATATATGTAAATGGAAGTGTAATAGATGACAAAGGTGAAGATGCGGTAGATGAGATTTCTATGAATAGACATGAATGTGTCAAATATGATAGATCACTCAGTGAAATTATATGTTCATCTGATAAAGAATTATATGATATAAATGTGCAAGAGCGTATATCTAAGGCACTAAATAATTGTACACAACTAAAAGTTATATCCAAGGATGGATTTATTCAAGGCGAGTGTAGAGATTATTTATGTATAGAGGATGAATTATTAAGTGTTGCACCCAATATTACTGAGCTCAAAATGGGGTATTTAACTAAATTAACAGGCAAATACCCGCAAATCACAAAATTATGTATAGATCAAGATATATGTAATGAAGATATAAGTGATATATTATATGCATTCCCTTGCCTAAATAAATTATCATTATCTGTCTACTATTTAACAAATATATTATCTTTGGGTATAAAGCCTGGTCATAGAATAAAACATATACACATCGTAGATTTTTATGAGTACAGAGCTAAATCTTATGATATAGACCAATCATATGAATTATGGAAAGGTAAGCCCAAGATAAATTTGCTTACTATTAATTGGTATGAAAATGATGATCCACTGCATGGCATAGGTTCTGTGCTGGGTGGTATGTTTAAGCGAGTAGAGTTGATAAAAAAAGAGTATTTAGCGGCGTATTAATTACATATATTTTTTGTGTAATTATTTATATTAAAAACTTAGCTTACACAACAAAGATGGATCTCTATGTAATATGGAGAGATATACTTGGATGTGATGATGAATTTATAGTATTTCATAGCCCAAATTTGAGTGAAGTAGAAGCTAAGTACAAAGAATTGACTAGTGAACCACTAAAAATATGCACTAGTGATAATGGATGTATAATAGATAAATTAGGTGTTGATGAAGAAGATATGGGTGTTACTAAAATTAGCTTACCATCAGATGTAACCAAAATATACTTTAGTTATATACTCGAATATGATGAGTTATTCTATTATAATCCATTTATAATACTATATTATTTTGATGCGGACGAAATGTTTGATGATATAAATTTACTATTCTTTATGCCAGGCCCAGGTAACACACATCGTATTGATGAAGAACTATGTGATATATGTGGGGCTAGTGGTCCAATATCTAATGAATGCAAGGCGTCAATGATTAATGAGTTGAAGAGAGATAATGAAGCTGAATTTGATGTGGATGGGTATGCTTATCATATTTATCTAAAAGAGTTATCACTCTACACATAGACAGAAAAAGTATGTTTTTTTACAGTATTTATGTGGAGATGTAAAGAATATTGTGCTGAGGTGTCCTTATCTATCAACATTAGTTAATAAGAGCCCATTATTTGGCAGATTTTGTTTATCTAATTGGATAGTAGATATACAAAGGATGTATACATTCAATTTTTACTCAAGCAAAAAATAATAATCATGAGTTCATCATTATTTTTTAGTTAAATAATTGGTATCAACTATGCATAAGATGCTAGCTTTCTTTAGAGTGAATGCATTTGATTTTGATTATGAGATTGCATGCATAGTATTTTGTGAGTTTTGTGGTGATGCCGCCGATGTAGAATACGAAGACCATACAGCTAGAAATTGCTGGTGTTGGTGCCCAAGCTGTGGTACCATGATTTTATGCATGTCAAGTCAATTATATGATGAACAAAACAATGATTTTGATGACTTGTATGATGGTTTAAGCACTAAATGTGCACAAAAGATAACCCATGAAGAGGCAAAATTATATATGCAAAGCAAAGGTTTATCTATGCAAACATTAGATTATCATAGATCAAATGGGTTAAAGCAAGATGTGAGCTCACCAATAATATTTCCTGGTAAGCATGAATTCCAAGCAGAATATTGTTATTTAATTGGTGTTATTAATATCAAAGCACTTTGGCATGGATATGATAGTGATTATAGCGCAGATGAAGATTATGAGGAACCTGCGCGAACACCAGTGAATATAATTCGGCTAAAAGATGCACCATTTGATGCCACCCATGATGGTGTACAGCTAAATTATTATGGTGAGTGCACTCAATGTGGGTGTGTTTATGATAGCTGGATATGTGGTGACTAAGCTATTTATTTTTACCTTTGCCAGGCTTGACCACAAATACTATGATAATTACTATTATACCAATTATGATCAGGGCTATTATTATGAATATAATAATATTTCTTGTCTTTGATGAGCCACTATCATATATAGGTGTATTATACTTATCATAATCTATAGGTGTATTATATCTACTGTAATCTGTATCAATTCTAACATTTTCAATAGGCTGACCACTTCTATTCGTTAGGTATATAAAATCGGTACGCATTCTTCCAGTACCAATATTAACGCTCTCTATATTTTCCTGTACACGGATAGTGTAATATTCTGGCACTTCACTAACTTTAGTATACATAATATTGTCTACTAATGCATCCACAATTTCTAAGTTATTATAGTTATCTAGCCACCAGTAATCATAATATTCACCCACATCACCCCCAGGGATTTTCATTATAGCGGGAAACATTGTTATCCCTTTGTTTAATTTTATCAATTTAGCGAAGTACATGTATATTTGCTGAATCGCGTGTTTATCATCTATCCTACCATTTGTCCGAACATACAGTAGTGTGTACAAAAATATTGCATAATCTTCGATTTGAACTCGATTAGTTACCCATGACCCTGGTGAATTTATTTCTACTCTCACTCTATCTCGGAATTCATTTAATATTTGTGCATACACGATCCTACCCCTATCTATAATTCCAGTTTCACCTAATATACCGAGTATATCATCCTTATGCCCTAATATTACAACTTTTGACATATCATTCACTTATTATATTAACAAAAAAAAATATTAATTAGCTAATATTTAATATAGCCCATTTAGTTCATCACCAAAATAGTCACTTACTTTGAACTCAAATCCTGTGTTGTTTATTAAACGTGAGAAACCCATATATGTGATTTGCTCATGCTCATAGATATGTTTGGTGAGATACTTAAGCATAAAAACATGCACATATCTATCATAATCAATGCCAAGATCAGTAAATATCTTGCGCATTAGATCTGGTGAATTAACATGCCAACTATATGCTTTCTCATGAGTTAAGCAACCATAGATAGCTATGAATTTTAATAGGGCTTGTGCCCTTTTATCTATTATTAAATCCCAGTATTTCTTAAGTGGAATGTAATCCTTACTGAGTACCATTTCCCATTCAGGCTCCTGTCCATAATCACACATATCCTTATAAACATCAGTAATATTAGCTAGCCTCGACCAGAAGTACTCACTGTCGGCTAACCATAATAAGTGCTTTGGGTTAACACTATTTTGATTGATGGCATTCATCACGAGATATCCTTTATTAAATACTGTGCCTTTTATGCAACTCACTACATCACAAAAGTAATTAAATATCCATGCACCTACGAATTTAGTATCATATAATGCTTCAGCTATAAATGATAAATATCCGGTGGTTATCACATATTTATACTTATTATAGCTAAATTTGAGTGTACCATTGTAATTAATAATTTGCTTGAGTAAATCTGCTATGGATTTAGCTATAAATATGCGATCATCTTTATCTAAAGCTTTTATCCTTTTTTTATTATTCAAAATCCGTGCCATCTTAGTGGCGCACAATATATGATTCCATCTTCCTTCAATTGTGGACTTGCGAATTATGTACTCAAAGATATACTCACGGATGCAAAATCTATTGTTGCTTAGTATTCCTTTTATAGAGTCAGCAACACGCAAATCCAATCATATATTTAGATTTATGGCAGACCACTTTATCATAATCACTCGTGTATCCTTCTAATATATATTAACCATGCATCTTCGCCTAAACTATTTTGATGCTCTACTATATCTATGCACTGCTGGAGCTTTTCACCAAAATGTTTGCCATCTTCATTTATGATAAAGAATACATATTTTAATTGGCTTAATTCACTCGATTTTTCATTAGTTTTACCTATGCATACATCTTCTTCATTTGGTAAGTGCTCATCTACAAATGATTTAAGATTACCACGATTACCTCTCACTAATATTTTAACCATCTTTATGTGTGAGCTCATCCATGTTTAAATTAGATAATCTTGTGCACATAAGAAGTGAAATTTGGTTAATTAGCATAATCTTTACTACAAATTCAACGTCGAAATGAATCAATTCAGCAAGGTTAATCTCATTGCCCATTATATGAGTGGTGATTATGACCTGGAAACGATCTTGAAGTGTTGTGTTATTGGTGGCATACACTTAGATAATTCAATCGAGAATGCAAAGGGATTCCTCTCACATCATATTGATTGTGAAATTGAGGTACACATATGTAATTGATATTCCTAACAAATCAATATTTTTGTTTTTTATTTAAATATAAGTAAAAAATAAAGCATAATCATGGATTACCTCAAAGAATTAGAGACATTTGCATGCTGTGTATCATTCTTTGCACTGGGATATATAATTGGATACACAGATGGTAGCCGCCATAGTAAATCTAGTAAACCAGAATGTTATGACCAATGTGATAATGAGAGTATGATTGATGCTGGTGATTATTTGTACACTACTAAATATGATAAACTCAAAGAACGAATCATTTTGAATGAAATGGACACTACTAGTGGCAGAACTGCATTTATATCACTCACTGTGCCATTTAATAAAAAAGATTGAGTATTATAAACAAAAAAAAAGGGTTTTTTTTTGTTTTTTTTTTGTTTACGTCTTAATTCAACTAACGTCATCTGGATATACATGGATAGATGACACTGTTAAAATCTGTAGCACAGAAGCTAGTGAACTTAAGACTGGTAGGGCGAGGACCGTAGATAACGGGTTGGCGCTCCAATAACATACCATGCATATATTACCGGAGAGGGCGTACGGAGACGTGTCGCAACCACTCAACATAAGGAGGTGTACCACTTGGAAAAGCCAAGGATCACTCTTACCTACCTGTATAGCCATTACATAATCTTAGAGATTATATAACTAGAGCTATACAAACTAAGAAGAATAAAAATCAATTTTTTAACATAGCTACCTCCCCCATACGTGAGATTATCTTAGCATCTAAGTATGGTCTATACCTTTATTCTCTCCATTTCTCCTCATTATTTTTTGATACAATCCTATTTAAAGAACTACCATGTATTATTAATATAATCATTCTAATCTAAATCTAGTCAAGTTATGGATATTTACATTATCAATGCGCAAGAGTATTATTTAGCTAATGATGTCAAAGTTAATTATAAGCCATTCTACAAAGGATGTCAAGCCAATGTTGGTAAGATAATTAATTATCATAATCTTAGTGATGAGTATACTTATGCTAGATATGTTAATGGTAGCTTGGTTGCGGGAAAAAACCTAAGTAATAATGTAGACAAACTTTATTTAAGCGAACCTTGGGTCGATGCTAGATTGATTGAGCTTGGATTAATTGAAAATGAAACTGGCAAAGATAGTGATGAACCAGAGGTTGATAACGCACCAAATATCCTAGAGTTAAAAGAACATGAGAAGCTTACTGATAATAAAGGCAAAATATATGAGATAGAGGTTCGTGGAGAAAGACATCCAGACAAGATCTATTTCAAAGTAAAAGATATATCTGTATTAATTGAATCTAAGCATCTCTGCAAGAACATAATAAGGCAAGATAGGGGATATGTAATAGGTGAAGACTACTCTAAGTTTTACATTTTAGGCAATAATGATCCTAAGGATCTGGGTTGCGATAATAATAGCAACAAACCAAAATTATTCTTTACATATGCCGGATTCCTTAAGTGTGTATTTAATACGAGAAATAAGAACACCAGTAAGTTTAGAAAATGGGCTACTGATGTTATATTTACTGCTCACTTAGGTACCAAGCCACAAAAACAAGATTTAGCAGGCAAGCTCATTGGCGTAGATAAGAAGACAGTCCGTGAAGTATTTAGTAAATCTGTTACATCTCAACCTTGCATATATTTAATTTACTTAGGCAAAGCTAAGGATCTAGCTGATACTTTTAAGATCAAAGATCACAAGCCAAACGAGTCAATCTATAAGTTTGGTAGGTCAATTAACCTAACCAAGAGAATGGATCAACATCATGCAAAGTACTCTAAGCTTGGGTGTAAAGTAGAATTGGTATTATTTGCGTACATAGATCCAATATATAATAATGATGCAGAGAATGATATCAAAGAGTACTTTATGGATGCAGGCTTTAAGATCGATAATAAGAAATATGTTGAGTTAGTTAAGCTAGATAGGCAAAGCTTAGCATTAACGAAATCTAGTTATGAAAAGATCAGTATAGATAACCCTGTTAGCCCAACTAATGAAACTCCTTACCCTAGAATTCCTCGATATGTTAGGTATAGAGATTTATTATTAGTTGGCTTAGGTAAAATGTTACCACCCCCTTTTAGGGAGTCATTACATTTAGAGTTAATGACAAACGTAACATAATCTTCACCCTTAATATATAATGTGTTTTTACACAATATATTATCACTTAGTTTAGGCATCTCTAGCATGGCACTTACATCCTTGAC
>Ga0307980_1000942_pt1 | contig 12344 bp, 22 predicted proteins | sample OrgLakmetage1060_FD_201817 | JGI IMG/M metagenome (GOLD analysis project Ga0307980, IMG submission 201817) | Saline water microbial communities from Organic Lake, Antarctica - #1060 | ecosystem: Environmental > Aquatic > Non-marine Saline and Alkaline > Saline | place: Antarctica: Organic Lake... | reverse complement strand
ACAACTAAAATTCGGTTAATTCATATTTGACTCTATAAAAAAATATACCTGTAAATATGAAAAGATAAATTACGCTACATCCAACATGGACAATGCCATATAAATACATTTCGGTGATTGTAAAATGGCATTGACCGCAATGGGAGGAAACGCTACATCCAACATGGACAATGCCATATAAATACTTTCCGGGGATTGTAAAATGGCATTGACCGCAATGGGAGGAAACGCTACATCCAACATGGACAATGCCATATAAATACTTTCTGGGGATTGTTTCGAACTCAACATAGTGATACTGTTTATAAAAAATAAATTTATTTCAATTTTTATTATTTTCTAATTTGAACCAAGAATAAGATGACTTATGTCTTTACATTCTTGGTCCACATATAGACGTGGTCTTGTATGACGATTTCTTCGTCATAGTGTTTTAAATCATATCTTATATTTTCCAAATAATCTGCTATATATGGTTCGCCTAATAACATCATATAAGATGGTTTGTATGTGGGACATATGTCTACCACTATGACTTTTTCATTCGCAATACGTTCGGCATTATTCAATATCTTTTCGCGATATGCTTGTGGCACTTCGTGGAGTAGAAACATACACGTTACTATATCAACCGCTACATCAGGCATATAATTTTCAGAATTACCATATTCAAATGTTTTTTCTGGAAATAGGTTCTTCGCTTCACTTAACATTTCAGGGCTTGTGTCTATACCAATGCCATTTGAAGATGTAGACATACCTACGCCACAACCCATATCTAAAATCACTTTGGATTCATCGTATTGGTCTAATATATTTTTTCGTATTTCTGTGCCATATACATTCTCGTCTAAGAAACGCGTAAAATATGGCGCGATTTTTGTGTGAAATACGTTTTGATTGCCCAATATATGAATACGTGGATCAAATGGATAATTCCACAATGTTGCCAAAATCCACTTCATTGTATTAAATGAATATATTTTTTTATTTCAATTTATTTAAAATAAAAAAATATGAACAAATATGAGTAAACAATTATGGTTCTAATTCGAGTTCTTTCTTAGGCTCGCTTGGAACTTCATCTTCCTTTTTTGTATCCTTTTTAGATGACTTCTTTTTAGGTTTTACTGGTTCTTCCGTAGCATCTTCTGCTTTCTCTTTTTTAGTCGTCTTCTTGGGCTTGGGTTGCTCTTCTGCGTCGACAGGAACCACTTCTTCGGTTTGCTCCTTTTTAGACGTCTTCTTAGGCGCCTTTTTTGGAGCACTTGGCACTCCTTCTTCCTCAGGCTTCTTTTTCTTTGGCGGCGTTTGTAAATCTTTCTTTTCTTTATAAACTAAGACACCTTTGACCGCAACTTCTTGTGAAACACCCAATTCAACCGCAATTTCATATGCGGTTTTGTATTGAAAGTGAAGCGACTTAATTTCTTCTGGACAAGACATTATTAATTAATCATATGGTTTCTTTTTAAATCAATTTTTATATATTTTGATATCAAAACATTATTCACAATTAAATAACTTAAAATACCAAGCTAATATATATATATATGCTTTTCATGATAGCGAGTATGCTTTCTTGGTGTGGATGTTTATTATGTATTTGTAAATATTATGAAGAACCTAGACACCAAGCAATCCCAGAATTAACAATATGTCTCAATACGAATTCTGAGACATATTATGAAGAACCTAGACACCAAGCAATCCCAGAATTAACAATATCTCTCAATACGAATTCTGAGACATATTATGAAGAAAATGGAACACAAGAATGTATTATTTGTTTGGAACCGTATGAAGACGAAGAAATAAGAGTTTTATATTGTTTTCACTCGTTTCATAAAAAATGTATTGATAAATGGATCCATTGTTCCCAAAAAAAAAAATGTCCAATTTGTAATATCACGCTTGATTCTTAGGGTCATCGTAATCATCATAATAATAATTTTGATTGATTGGACCATTCTTCGTAGGAAATACTTCATCTATAATATCGCTCGTGACCCTATAATTATGAAAAAACGGATTTTCTGTTTTAGTTTTATAAGTATCTATCAACACATATATATTGTCATATTCGCGTTTATATTTCCTTAAATATGATTTAATGGTAGACGTTTCATTACTTTGTGGATCTCTTATATATATATCATTGGTTACTTCTTTGAACAAAATAACATAATGGTTAGAAACGGACCTTCTTGATTCCAGAAAACATAATATACCTTCCGAAACATTTAAGTATTCTTTTAATCGTTCATATAACGCATCCATAAAAATGACTGACTCTTTTATTTTATGTTTTGGTATAGTCAATGTATCTATCATATTACCCGGAATACGTTGCCATTCATTTGTAGTATTATACGCCATATCTAACATACTTATAACATCTTGACTATGTATTCCACCATTTTTTTCAGCAATTTCTTGTAGACGTTCTGAATTTTTCAAATTTGTATATTTTAAGCCGTAAAAACATTGTGGTAAGCAATCACTATATTTTTTATTATATAAAGAGAGAACGCGATTATCCACATTAAAAGGGGCAACTACGCCTGCTAGTTTTTTTTTAGTTTGTCTCTTTTTTGCCATTATAAAAAGGAAATATTTAAATAATTAATCAAGGTGATATTCGATTAATTCTATTATAATATCCGATGTAACCTTATAGTTTGTATGCTTAATAGAATTATCTTCCATAAGTAACTCTATGGTATCATAAACTCGACGATAATGTTTTAAATAATCTTCCAATTTTAGTGTTTTATCCGTTTGAGGGTCTCTTATATATATTTTATCGTCTGTATCTATAAATAAAATAACGTAATGATCATAATTACCCATTAAAAATGATTTCAAAAAACATAATACTCCTTCTGATTTTTTTATGCGAGGTCTAATTTTCATTTCTATGGAAAGAATACGCTTATTCAAATAATTATTTACACCGGTTTTATTGATATTTTTTTTATAATCTATTTCTATGTTTGTATCGAAATCAAATTTTTCCCAATAATGTTTCGTTTTATACGCATTATCTAACATCCACACCACATCGGATTGAAAGATACCAGCATTATCATTTGCGAAAGTTTGTAATAATACAGAACTACTATAATCCGTATATCTTAAGCTAAAAAAACATTGGGGCAAACAATCATGGTCTTTTTTTATAAGTAATTTCATTAATTTATGTTCTTGAATGAAAGGAGCAATTACACCAGCAGATGGTTTGTGTTTACGACTTTTTGATTTTTTTTTTAGAATTTTCTTTTTTGTTGCCATTATAGAACATAAATATTATATTTACAATAAACGATTAATTTAAACAAATATACATATGTATATAATTATGAAACGCAAACACCATTTAATTTCAAGAAATATTGTTCAATATTATAATCACTATATATATGATTTATTACATTCAAAATATCACATTTTTATGTATTTCTAATGGTTTGATAACATATATAAAATAATAATAGAATTGGACAATATAAAATTACCCAATAAAGCCAAATATAAATTTAAATGTATCAATATAAGCGTTACAATAATGACGCATACGGATAAAAACGAACCTAAAAATGCGTGACTCAAAAAATGTCTTGCGTAAGAAGGTCCTTTATAATAAGAAACATACAAAGGAACAAACAATAAAATGGGCGCGGCCCAAATGAACGCAAATGAATTGAGTGTATGAACACTATAATTTTCTATAATATAACCACTAATCAAACCAATCAATGCTCCCAGTATTACGTTTTGTAACACTCTCATTATAATTAAAATATATTTAAAGGTTTAAAAATAAGAAATATAATGAAGTGGTTCTTATTTTTTTTACCTTACATAAAAATGCATAATGTTATGAAAATTACAAAGACTATGAGGCATAATATTCTATTAGAATGGAACTCTAACATACGGTCACAACATTATTTTCCACAATTATACGAAAATTATAATGAAACTCTATTATGTAAAGATGATAAAAATGATTATTATATGTTATTTGGAGAATATGTAAATCAAGATTTTGTGGTAAAAAAAATCGTCGAAAAACCCAACAACTATGTACGTTACGATTATGACACCATGGATTATTATTTTAAACAATATACTCCGAACAATGATTAATTATTTGATTTCTTTTTGTTTTCTTTTGAAGCAATTTTCAAACAATCGCTAAAACTTTTTCCATTTTTTTTCTCACGGGCATATACTTTCGCCACTAACATATTCCACGCACTTTTTACGCGTTTTGTTCCTTTTTTTAAACCTTTATTAAGAGTTTTTTTTAAACTTTTGTTGTTTTTTCTCGTTTTGGGCATATATATATATATAATTTATTAAAAATAAATATAAGTAAAAATAAATAACTATCATTATACATAACGATAAAAATAAATTCACTAATACATATGGGTTATATGATAACAATATATTCAATATGACTAAAAATAAGAAATATATAAATATAGATTTACATGATTTTAACGAATAATCATATAAATTTCCATTGTAATGATACAACAACAAATATCCAACTACAAACATAATGGTATGGTTGGTATAATTGCGCTAACATATGTATTGTGTCTCTTTGTGTAATAATTCAACAAACAAAAAATGGTACCCGCAATGAAAAAAATTAGAATATATTCTATAATATGTTTGCAAAATACGTATCATATTTACCTTTGTTTTTGTATTTACAATTCAACGAAGACCCTTTATAAACCAAATTTTGTCTCTAAATTCTCTACCCAAAATAGTTTAGAAAGGTTCCTTATAAGAGAACTTTCAAGTGATGTGGGAGTTATTCAAGATATTAACAATGAAATTTATTTATATTCACCCGTTACGCAAATGAGTTGTTTCGAATTAAAAAATAAATTAAAGCAGACTGACTATTTAAAATACAATATAATGTAGACCCACCGCCAATACATATTCAAAGCGAAGGCGGTAGTTTGTATCATTCTATTTATATTATTGATTTAATTCGCTTATTGAAAACACCACTGGATGGATGGTTTCTCAGACAGAACCGCAAGATTAATTCGTGCCGTGGGTAAAAACGATTTATGACAAACATGGATGTTGATCCACCAATTATCTGTGTCCGATAGTGAGGAATATGATGAACTACAAGACTAAATGTTAAATATGAAAATATTAATGGATATGATCGAAACGATTTATTTGAATCATACGTTTATCCTATACAATGAACTAGATACATTATTAAAAAAAGACATATGGTTAAATGCCGAAACTTGCTTAAAATATGGGTTAGTAGATGAAATATTATGAACTATTTTTTAATACATTAATATATGGGTATAAAATGTCCGAAAGGGATAATTTGGGTTCAACCTATATTCTTATTTGTTTTTATACTTGGTATAGTGATATATTTATGGCAAAAACAATCAAACACGATTATCGTTGAACAAAATAATCACGTGAATGCTTCGTGGTTTCAACGTTTTTTTAGACCAAATATACCTTATAGTAACGACATTTTATCCAATCCATATAGCGAACCATTAAGAGACGATAGATATTTAGTCGCTAGTCGAGATATAAGAGGGGTAGTCCCAATCAATGTTGCGACTCAAAGCGTTGATACAAATTATAGACAAGTGGGTATATTGACTAGAACAAGGGATGAAACTATATTGCCTTTGATGGGACGTCCATTAATTGTACATAGAGACAAATGGAACTTTTATTGTATGAATGATAAAAACAACGCGATTAAATTACCTATTGTTCATAATAACAAACGGTGTACTGGTCAAAACGGGTGTGATAATTTATACGATGGTGACATTGTTTATGTCGAAGGATATAAAGAAACATTTCGTGTCACTATGTATGACAATAATGTGATACAATATATTCCTTATTAAATATTTAATATATAATGGTAAGTAAAACAAAAAAAAAGAAACCAACTTTACATAAAAAATCAAGAAAAAATGTAAATGCAGGTAAAATTAAATATATGAACTCTCAACGACCAAACATATAAAAGTAAACGGGAACGATTGTAGTGCTCAGGTGTTTCATTTATTGAGATTTACAGGTCGCGAAACGTCTGAATATTTACAAAGAAAAATAGAAAGGCGCGAATCTTACGGATTAATGTATGGAATAGATTATAGAGAAATTATAAATATATGGAATAGTGCTTATGAAAAAAATAATCCTACAAAAAAGCGTTTAAATGGGTAGAAATAAAATCACCGAACCAATTTGTCATGCTTGAAAAATATATAAAACGTAATACCGGTACGATGTTTTCAATTAGTTATGGTATTAACCCATTTTATAATAGTGAAATAAGTGCTGGTAGTGAAAATACAACTATAGTATACCAATCGGTCACGTAATGACTATATTTAGGAAACAGAATAAAAGAAAAAAATATAGCAAAAGAAAGAATAATAGTGAGTTTTTTGTTCGCGACCCTCAAAACGACAAAGCGATTTTTTGATTGAATTAGGAGAATATATGGACACAATAAATAATGACGATGAGTACAATTGGAAATATTTACCATACTTTTATTTTATTATAAATACGTATACGGATAGCGAACCATTAGAACCTTTTCAAATTACTAAAAAAATAATTGACGAACATTTTATTAATATTAGAACACCAGATGAATTGTCTATCGTAAAATATTCATATCACGAAAATTCTTATGAATTGTCCGCACATAATATATAAATTGAAAATTATTATTTATAATAATGATATACAAATGAAGATTATTTCTATCGAAGGTAACATTGGCTCAGGTAAATCCACTTTTTTGGATTTTCTAAAGAAATCTTTACAAAATCCACGTATTTGCTTCTTAGACGAACCAATCCAAGAATGGAATAGCGTAGTCGACGAACACGGTGTCACTATTTTAGAAAAGTTCTATGAATCTAAATCTTACGCGTTTTCGTTTCAAATGATGGCTTACATTAGTCGGTTGTCTATGTTAACAAAAGCAATAAAAAGCAAAAAATATGATATTATTATTACAGAACGCGGTCTTGGTACAGACAAGAATGTATTTTGTCAAATGTTATATGATAGTAAGTCTATTTGTAAAATAGAATATACAATCTATAATAAATGGTTTGATGAATTTAAAATCAAAGAACACATACATTATGTATATTTAAAAACCACACCAGACGTTTCACATAAAAGAATTATGATTCGTAATCGCAAAGGGGAAAGCAATATGGCAATGAGTTATGTGAATAAATGCCACGACTACCACGAAAAATGGCTATCCAAAGTAGAATGTTTGGTGTTAGACGCCAATCCAGAAAACGATCCAAAAGAATTACATTTAAAATTAAAGGAGTTTGTAACTTTGATTTAATATCACTATAAAAATAAATATACTATATATATTTTTTGACACAATATCTAAAATATTATACATCTGATTTTTTATTGAAAAAGGAAACATGAAGGCAAACCCATATAAAAACCAAACCAAAAACATAAAATAGAAAACAATATAATTCATCCAATTCTCTTTTGTATATTTTACATACAGCAAATAAAATGTAAGGAAAAGAAAAAAAGAACCACCAAATAGCGTGAGCATTTTATTGATTTGTTTTGTTTCTCCCAAATAACCGATTAACAACATAAAAAAATTAGACAAACATATATAAAATAAATACACATAATCTCGGTCATTGATTTCTTTTTTTCGTATACCATCATCTGAGTTCATATATTCGAAAAAATACACCGTAGTCAACAGCATCACGGGTGTTGTTAATACCCAGTCAAAATATCTTACATAAGTAATGTCTTCATTTATACTTTGTAAAGTAATTATCAGCCAAATATAAAAAATGAATTCAATAATTTGGACAATTAATTCTAATATCAATATTTCCCGCAAAATAATGTCTTTGAAATTCAATGGAATAAATAAACCGTATACAGAAATAATCGCGGTGATGATTTGAACAAAGATTGAAATATAAGCGGTCATTATTATGTTATCCATTATATAGTTTGTAAATATTTTTTAGTATTATGTTGGTTGTTGGAATATATACGAGAATTTTCTTTTCTTTGATTTAATAATTCTAATTCAGCTTCTTTCATTTGCGGTGTTTTTTTTTCTTGTAACCAATCGCCTATCAATGAATGATGTTGCTCTTGTGTAATGTTTCGAGTTGTAAACACACACGAAGGTTCATTATTATACCAATTACAATAACTATATGCCAATTTTTCAGGCAAAACATTTTTCAAATCGCTACTGGCATAAGGTATATTTACATTAAATGTGTCGTTTTCATATTTCGTATCTTTTTTATAATAAGAAGAATTATAATCGTCTTCAAAATCATTATTGTTGTATCGTTCGTAGGGAGAGCCAAATGATTTATTATAAACAAATTCACGTTGAGGGTTTATGACCGTTTCTATACATTTTTCTTCGTCTTTTTCACACCTTTTCATCGGAAGAGATACAACCATCGGCTTCACATTTTTTATTTGTGTAGTGCTATCATTCTCGGAAAAATTTTTATAATTTTTTATGAGCGGAAAATCGTATCTATAAACATTATTGTGGTATTTAATTGGTAAAACCAACAGAGGTTGATTATCTAATGAATTATAATAAAATTCAATCTGGCAACCAACCAAATGACCAGCATTATATAAAACAACACTTTGTATTTCATTCATATCAAAGGATTTTGTCAATGGAATATATAAAGATGAAACTTTATCCCTAGAAAAGACAAACTCACTTAAAAGATCTTTACTTATATTGGTGGTTGGGAATGTTCTTGTTGTTTTGTTCCAATGAGAATATATGGAATTACTTTTTACAGCGGTTTTTGTATCAAAATGTATAAATTCAGTACGATTGCCCAATCCACCTTGTTCTAATGATGGTTCATTATTGGTCGAAACGGGTAAAACATTTTTATTATTTATCCATAATTGTAATTCTCTTAAAATAATATGATGTTTTTTATTCATATTATGAATGACAATTATATTAAAAGATAAATCATTCGTTTCTTGCGAAAAGGTTTCATTGTGATTATTCCATAATTGTAATATAATGACCACCAAAAGTATAACTACTAATATCATATATATATGTGGGAATTATAATATAAAGAATTGTCTTATATCTTTGTAATAATGTTTCAAGTCAAGTGGTTTAATAAAAGGAAGGGTTTCGGATTTGTTCTAGATGAAACTGGAACAGAATACTTTTGTCATCATAGCGACATTTGTAACGATGGTTATAAATATTTACGAGCAGGTGAATATGTAAGTGGTGAAGTGATCAATATGGACGGAAATAAAAAGAAGTTATCCAAGATTTGTCCGCCTGTTCCATGGGGTGTGTTAATGTGTCAACTAGATACACAAAATATGAGTAATTCATCTATGAAAACGTCTTAACTTAAAATCAAAAAAAGAGTAATAAATCCTTGTAAAGAGACAATTATTTTGGACATGTTCGTGATCGGATAAATGTCTCCATAACCCAATAAACAAGACGTAATCACTGAAAAATACAAACTATCTAAATAATGTTGCCACCATGATGGATTATATATTTTTTCTTTTTCTTCTAAAACATTTTCTTTTACTTCTTTTTTAACTTCATCTTTTTCTTTTTCTTTTTCTTTTTCTTTTTCTTTTTTATCTAAATATGGCGCATAAAAAGGTTCGATGATGTCTGTTTCTTCGCTCACCAATACATCTTGGATTTTATCTTGTATTTTATTAAATCCATGGAAGTTTCTTGGACGAATGAACGAATATACCAAAGAAAAAAATATAGTAGACACTATCAAATATATAAACTTATTTTTCATTATACATATTATAAATTTTTAATTTTTAAAAATTTATAATCCCGATATTGTTTTTGCTTCTGTAATATTTTGTCTCTATTTGCTAAATAATATAATTTTTGTTTATTTTTATGAAATTCCAATAATTCTTTACAATATTGTTTGTGGTATTCTACAATAGTCGAATCTTCATCCATTCATTTTTTTTTTCATAAATTATTTTTCAATTTACAAATAATAAATTGAAATAACAAATTACATATGTTTATTTAGGTTCTCGTGTTTTATAAACATTCATTCACCCAAATAATTATCATTTACACCCTCGCACATTTAAAACGGCACAAAATGCTGTAAAAATAAATGAGTATTAAATTATAACCATTATATTTATTGTAATCACAACAAATATATAAAATCAATAAAAATATATACAATTTACAAACTAATTATACTCTAACTATTTATGCGTCATTGTCTTCAATAAGCAACAACTTTTTAGGTTTTACAATTCTCGCTTTTTTTACCTTTGATTTTACTTCAATTTCTACATCTTCTTCTACAATAATGTTTGGTTGTTTAACAATATTCTTATACCCAACAATATTGGTATCATTGATTAGTTGGATATCGTCTTCGGATAATTTGAAATGTTTATAGACTTCATCATCCGTCCATTCTTTATTTAATGGCGGTAAGGGTATCCATTTACATGTTGACTCACTTATGTCTTGCGATGCTTTTCTTAGGGATAGCATAAAATTTGGCAATCTACATCTCATATAACTTACTAATGATTTTGCTTCCTCTTCATTTACTACTTCAAATAATACATAACTTTGATTACAAATTTCAGTTGGTTTTCCAATAAACATATTTCCAAATCCACTACTTGCACCAAATGATGACCGTGTAGTTATTACCTTCCATTTGTTAAAATCTCTATCCTTATTTATTTCATTTTTTTCAATATATTTTTCAAATCCTTTTTGTTTAGATACATAACATTTAAGGGTTGTTTGCGTTTCAGTATCTTTTAATCGTTTATCATTTGAATTTACACCTGAATATGATTGACCGATAAATCGATTATCAATACTATTAAACTTTAACATTTTATCAATTAGAGTATGATATTTACCATCAACAAATACATCATAATTATTTAATTTTGTTATAGAACCGTTAAAATTACAATCTCCATTATGGTTAGTATCTTTGAGAAAGTAATTGACACCTCCTTTTATTTCAACTAAATTACCAAATATTTTAGACGCATCATTGAAATGTTTAATATATACAATATCGGTTCGCTCTAACATATTTTTACGAAAACTATCTAATCCTTTTCCTCCTGAAAACCATCTTGACGGAATTACAAAACATAGTAAATTACATTTTTCAATATAATACTCCACAAACTTATTATATAATGCTGGTGCTGAACCTTTTTTTGTTGTTAATTCTTCATTATATGGTGGATTACCAATTACAATATCAAACTTATCAATTCCAAACTCTTTTTGAATATCTAATTGTAAAGAATCGCCTTCATATAAATTGAGTTTGAACTCATTATTCATATTAAATATTTGTTTAACGATGAAACAATTCTTTTTATTGTTTTCCGCCATAAACAACATCTTTTCTAAAATATGTTTCTTGCGGTTTTTATCGTTTGGTATTTTCTTCTTCAAACCATCCATTAACTTGTAATAAATCGCAATAGGAAAATTTCCCATTCCTGCGGTTGTATCACCCCATTTTAAAGTTTCATCTTCAAATATATTTTTATTATATTTTTCTTTGTAATATATTTCTAAATCTCCCAACATATCATTATTAATAAAACTCATCGGGGTGAAAACCTCCCCAAATTTCTTTTTTTCAACCTCTTTGGGTTTCAAACATTCATTAATTAATTCTAATAATTCCTTTGGTCTATCTATTAAACTTTGTAAAGACATCTTAAATTGGATTGATATATTATATATACAAGAGTTCTTTCTAATATATTTTCCTACAATCGCTTCTATTAATTTTATAATATCGGGTTTATTCCACCAGATAAACGACTGGTCTTTAAATACACTTAATAATGTTGGACTGGTCTTAATGACATTCAACATTTCTAAAATATCTTTATGTTCCGTACTCATAGTCAAAATACAAATTAATGGAATAATGAATGGTAATACATCTTTGGTAAGGGAAATATTTACATCTGTATTTATTTCATCATCTTTTTCTTCAACTTCATTACCCCCTTCAACTTGTTTTATAGTTTCTTTTCCAGTTGGTAATGCTTCTTCACTTTCTTCATCAAATTGAAGTTTTACATTTAATTTTCCATCACCAATAGAACTGGTAAAAGACTGGTTTATCGTTTTTTGGTCTTCTGTATCCATGTCAATAATGCTTTCTTCAATCTTCTTCAATAATATTTTTAAGTTATTAATA
>Ga0307980_1000934_pt1 | contig 12397 bp, 7 predicted proteins | sample OrgLakmetage1060_FD_201817 | JGI IMG/M metagenome (GOLD analysis project Ga0307980, IMG submission 201817) | Saline water microbial communities from Organic Lake, Antarctica - #1060 | ecosystem: Environmental > Aquatic > Non-marine Saline and Alkaline > Saline | place: Antarctica: Organic Lake... | reverse complement strand
GGCTGCAACGGACCCCGAGAAAGAAGCAGCTAAGGAGTATAACACAGGTATAAGAGATGTGTTTGAGATGTACATGAAGCATGTCTATTACATGAAAAAATATGAAAACCGTAACATGTCTGCCACTTTGGCGTTTAACCCTTACGTAACTCCTGGATTCCCAGGTGTTATATTCGACTCAACGCATGTGGATAAAACTTCAACTATTAGTGAGGAGAGTGATTATAAGTTTATGGGGCAGGTTATGGTAGTCAGCCACACCCTTACAAAACAGAATGCTTCAACTAATGTACAGATGGGGTTTGTGCGATTACTGGACGAGGAGGCAAAGAGGCCTTTGGAGGCAACCATCCCGGCTATATCGAATGAGGTGACCCATGAGGTAGCCCCCATGACGGAAATTTACAAGGCATTGCTTGCCCCGGACAACCCTGCGCTTTCCATAGAAGATACAAAGGAGGAGACCGGGGCCGGAATTGAAGAGGCTCAGACGAATCCTCGGAAGGCCTATCAGTACAATAGACGTAGACTAATGACGAAGGCGGAGTATGTAGAATTTGTAGGAGCTGAGATGAACTCCGCAGGAAACTTCGAGGGGGCGGCATACTTCATGGATAGACATGACACTTCTGTACGAGCGAAGCTCTCGGATGCAGCACATGGAATCACCTCTAAATCAGTTTTTCCCGAGTGACTTCATTTACCCCCAATAAACCCACATTATTTGTTAGTTCACACAAGGAGACCAAGTGCAAAACAATAAGACATTAGACATAATTTTGTGGGAGAAGTATAAAGCCTCCAAGAGTCCTATGGATAAGGACCAGCTCATTAAACAGCTGAACCCCCTTATCCAGAAGCAGGTTAATAAGTGGGCGGGCAATGTGCCCCGTAATGCTTTGGAGACAGAGGCTGTAATGCTCGCAAGTAAAGGGATAGACACGTATGACCCCTCCAAAGGGGCTGCACTGTCCACCCACATTATGAATGCAATGGCCCCACTGAGTAGGACTGTTTATACCTACCAGAACACAGCCAGGATACCGGAAAACATAACCCTGAAGCTCAACACGTACAACACAGCTAAAGACTATCTGGTTACTTCTCTGGGCAGAGATCCTTCCACCGATGAGCTTCACCAGGAGTTAGGCTGGGGTGTCAACGAGATGAACCGCTTCGAGAACTACGTGCGTAGTGACTTAGTGGAATCCGTAGGTGGTCTTAATGAGAAGTTCTATGGGGGTACGGGTTCCACGGAAGAGGATACCCTGGCAGCCATATACTTTACCCTTATGCCCAACGAGAAGAAGCTGTTCGAGTACAACACTGGGTACAACGGAACCCCTATTTTGGGTAACACAGAGATAATGAAGAAGCTGAATCTGTCCCAGGCCCAGTACTCGTACCAGAAGAATCTGTTAATGAAGAAATTAGAGAAGCTTAATAGGAGCTAAATGTCAGCAGAAGAGTGCTTAGCAAACGTAGACGCTGTAGTCCTTGCCTTAGAAGGGTTAAAGGCGGTGTACGAGGGTACCAGTTCAGATGCTACCCTTTTCCAGGAGCCCTTTGCATCCCCTGATGGAATACTGGACTCTCTGCTCTCTGCTGACGTGGTATTCTCAATAGCCAAGACCATAGCCGTTCAGAATGGGCTTGAGGCAATGATAGCGAGCAACCGACCCTTGTTTCTGTATGCCCAGGATAGAGCGTCTTACTACACCGAAGCCGTTGAAGACATTGGCCGGGAGATTTCAATGCAGGAAGACTTTAAGAATGTGACATCGAAGTACTTTGCCTTTGGGGAGCCAACTGATGGATCTACCGATTTATAAAATAAGTACAGCCACCTGGAGTGGCTTAACCACGGATGATATGCGGGCATGTTCACTCAGTGACAATATCGCTACAGACATAGAGGTTCTGGCCGGTAAGGTGGTAAAGTACCTGTTCACAATTAGGGGCAGCGATGTATTTGACTCTTCCTACGGTAGCTACCTGATGGAGTACACTCAAATTACCAAGCAGGATATGTCCCGGCTACACATGGAACTGCTCTCGGGTATCAGGGACTGTACAGCCTTCATCCAAAAGGGGGAAGATGCTAACTGTCTGGAAGAGAGAAAACTTCAGAGCATACAATTAATAGATTTAAAGTATAATTCCAGGGGCTCCAGGGATAGGGTAGATATCTTTATTAAAATAATATCCAAGGCAGGTGGTGAAGTGCTTCTGGACGTACCTTTAAAGAGTAAAGAGTAGGAAACATGACAGAAATAAACTTAGACTCCAGCACGTTACAAGCCACTCGAAACTTCTTGATCCAGTATCTTAGGGATTCAGGGTACGAAGGTTCTACTGAGGATGGCACGGCTATCCATGACACGGTGATAAAGCCCGTAGCGTTACTTCTGGATCTGTTTAAGCAGCAGGTGGGAAAGGCCAAAGCTTATCTTAGTCTGGCGGAGGCAGAAGCCCTTAAAGATTCTCTGGGGGATGAGTATGATTCGGTTGTGGATTCCATACTTAGTAATTGGTTTGTGGAGCGCAGAGAGGGGGATGCACCCAAAGTAAAGGTACGGCTATTTTACTCCTCGGCCCCGGACGTGGTGACCCTATCCAAAGATGCAGCCATCCTTACAATCCAAGGGGTGCCCTTTTTCCCCATGGAGGATAAGCTTGTATTCCGGACTGACTTTGTAGCACACTTAAATCCCTACGGGGGAACAGAAAAGTATTCCATAGATGTAATGCTTGCCGCAGCTAAGGGTGAAGTGGTGGGGTCCACCATTGCAAGCTCTTCCCTCAGTTTCTCCCTACCCTCCAGGTTCTTTGTAAGTGGGGAAATTCTATCAGAGGTAAGCAAGGGAACTACTCAGGAAGCAACGGAAGCCTTTGTAGCAAGAACCAAGAAAGCCATTACCACCCGGGAGATGATTACAGACCGGGCAATAAGCACGGTTCTCAATGATGCTTTCGATGAGGTAACAGCTACCTACGTAGCCGGTTATGGGTCCCCTGAGCAGCTTCGGGATATTCACACATTTCAAGGAGTAACGGTTCACACCGGCAACAAGGCTGATATCTACGTTAAGACCAAGGTGGAGAGGTCAGTTAAAAGCTTGGTTGTGCAAGATGGAGGGTACGTGGATCTCTCAGGCACAGATACTCTTCGGGTTTTAGCGGTTAGGACCGAGGGTGGAGGCATCCTTGAGTACTCAGTGGTTAGCCATGTGGAAGACAAAGTAGGTTCCCTGGCCTGCACCTTGGTGCTCAACATACCCTCAGCAGAGGCAGGGGGCACTGTATTGGTCGAAGTGCTCCGAAGTGAGGCCCTTATACTCCCTACCGAGTTTGTGGCCCACAAGGACAACAGGGTGGGCTGCTATGACCCACTGGTTAAAGAGATGTTCCCCATTGTGTGGTCAGGAGATGTACGGGTACAATTTAATCCAGACAGTCTTATTACAAACACCCCAGAAGCTCTGTTACTCAGCATTGAAGAGACCCTTGCAAAGTACATTAATGGGTTAGGCGTGGAAGATGGGCTGATTGTGTCAACTTTGATATCTCATTTACATACCCAACACCCTGAGATTAAACGAGTGAATACTCCCCTGACTTTGCATTACTCCATAGAGAACCCGACCAACTTGGCCAAGGTGGAGGGGGACACCTCTTCCGCCTTTGTATTACCCTCGGGCTTATCTCGGCAGGTTACACTTAACACGGTGCAGTTTTACACGGATGCCACTTTGATAAACATAATTCGGGAGCTCTAAGATGCCTGAGTTTAAACCAGACTATATATTTCCCACGTACTTACCCAGCTCTGTAGGCCAGGATTTTAAAGACATCCAGGACAATAGCAATGTGGGTATATCCCTACTAAGCACCCTGGGTAGTTACTGGCATACCTACTATGAAGACATGGAGAACCTGCATCTGCTCTCCGGGGGTATAACCTCCTTGGTTGGGGCAGAGTACCAGGCCCTGCTTCAGCAGGTGGTATCCTCAAGTATTATAGACACACCGGTTCACCATGTTGTGCCCAACCAACTGGTTGCCTTCAATAGTAAAGACGCTTCGTACGTAAGAGATGGGGAAGGAAACCTTGCTTACATTGAGTTTAAGTACCCAGGCTTAGAGGGCGTACAGTATCTCAGTGAGGCCTTAGTATCTTCTGATGTTGTGCTGTGTGAGGATGACCACTTTGACATAGTGGATGGGTGCATCCGATTCTACGTGGATATCTTCACAGATGGCCTTATCCAAGCCCATGCCTACACTTTTACCTCTCTGGAAATATCTGAGAACCCCCAGCAGGTAGTCATACTCTGGGCTTCAGACATAAGCCTAACTGAAACCTACCTGTACGACCGGTATGGTCGGTACTTGTACTCTAAGAAAACTAACTCTGTAGCGTACAAGGCTACTCTCACTGCCCTGCAGTATTTCTTTACGAACACCAAGAGTATTCAAAGCTTAGAGACAATCCTTAATATTCTTTTCAACCTGCCCTATGCCCGAACTGGTGGGGAAACGGTTCTCTCTCTGGAAACTTTAAAAGCTTCAGGGGAGGTTGTCTCTGGGGTGATAGATTACAATGCTAATGCGTTAGCTGACACCGCTGAGAGCATGGAAGGTAATGGGTGGTACACTGTTGTAACTACTACACATAATGTGTACCATGCTCCAGTGTACGCAGAACTTCTTGTGGGGGTGGGGGATGTACTCCGGGGTTACCAACTTATCTGTAGGTTACACCGAGCTAAGGATTATATCTCAGATGCAGATTGGTACAAGGATACCAAATTTCCCTTTGAATTGGTTACAGACTTAGACGACTACACGGTACTGACTACTCCGGATGAGTTTGAACAGTATGTGCCCCACAGGTGTGACGGTTCCGTCACTATGGACGGTACTTACCTAAGTACGGGTGTGTACGGTATTCATAATGGAATAAACCCATTTCTTAATACACGTAGTAAATCCTCAGAGGCAGGGGGAACAGAATTTGAGCAGCTGCTCTATGGGTTAGTTGATACTATTTTAAAGTACAACCTGATCCATGTGTACACTGAGCTAAATTATGACAATATAAATTATTTTATAGATAATAATATTGATGAGACTTACAGCGCCATAGCTAATGCAGTTCCCGCGTACTTGTACCCCATAATGGAAACAGTATTCCATGCAGACATGGCAGATAAGTTTGAGGAAGCAGCAGAGACTCATACTTTAGAAATTGAAACAGAGCAAACGGATCTGAACATACGGGGTACCGGGGCGATTTGCGACGGCTCTGTGGGGTTTGGAAATCCCAGGGTATACTTCTTTAATGGAGAGTATTACAGTGATGGGGCACTCACCTGCTACCCGTACGGGGGAGAAGATGCCAATTATGCAGACAGTGAGACTGAGAAAGATAAACTACAAGTTTTACTCGAAGGGCAAGAAGCCTTAAGTGTATTAGGGTTTGGTGAGACTCCCACCTTTCCAAGGGATCAGTACTACCATACTTTCTCAGGTCTTAACTATGCAGATGGTTCTGTAGCTTTTAGTTTGTACGAAGAATCTGTGGAAGCCCTTGCTCTTGGTATAGAAGTAGTCGCTGAGGATAGCATAGACCCTTACTACGATAGTAGCACAGTACAGGTGGAGTTTGCCCAGGACGACCACTTTGGTGGGTGTGATGGGGTAGCTTCCTTCGATAACGTAACATACTTGTTTTGTGGTGCAGCGGGTATCAAGGTGTTTACCCTGGATGGGAAATACTTAGCCGATGGAACAAGGACTTGCTCCTATGAAATTGCAGACTCCTCCAAAGTACATCTTTTTGATGGAGGGGTAAATCTTTCTGGGGAAAGAACTACAGGTTGGACGTTAGGCTCAAATGTACCCCCATATGTAAGTCCCACAGATTCTTTGGGGGTGTCGGTAAATTACTATAATGAGTTGTTTTCAACGGTGGAGATTGCAGGTGAGGAAGAGGTACTTCTGGGGGTAACCCAAGTTTGGGAAGATACTTTGAATATGCCAGACTCCGTTAATGAATTAAGTATTAGCAGAGAGCTGGGGGATAGCTTAGGAGGTTGTGATGGTACAGTTTCTTTTAACAATGCTGAACGCTTAACCTGTGGGAGTGAGGGAACTAAGCTTTATATGTGTAATGGAGAAGGCTTTGCAGACGGGGTAGCTCTATTCTCAGATACAATTATTAATGAAGATGTAATTCCTTTGTTTGATGGTACTTATAATTTAGTAGGTTGGGAGACTACAGGGTGGACATTGGGCTCTAATGTACCTTCCTATGTGAGTGTCATGGATACTTTGGATATAACAATAACTTATACGAACCCTTAATTATAGGATTTTTACCATGGCTTTTTTGCCCGAACAATCAGTATACGAACCTGGCATTTACCAGTTGGAAGTTACGGACCCTCTTCAGGGAGGGCCAGACGGAGTTTTTAACGTACCACCTAAACAGTTGGCTAACCGTACTAAGTATCTTAAGGATAGGTTAGCTGTAGGCCATGAAGAGGATGGTTCTCATAAAGTGGCAGCTCTTAAATCAGACTTGGCCTATGGCTTAACTGATGCTGAGTTTGCAGCGCAGGCTAACTTGGCAGAGAGTAAGCTGAACTTGTATTTCAAAGGATCTTCCAGGCCCAGTGACTTAGGACCCTACACTTCCACAAGGGAATTGGCAGAGGATATTGGTCGACTTACAAGCATGAATTCCATGGGAGATTTACTCCTGAATAAGGCTACTCTGGATTCTTGCAGAAATCTATGTAAGCAATTCTACGCTTCCAGTGGGGTTCTTTATGCAGGAGCTACCAGCCTTGCGGGACATACACCTGTTACCAGTGGTTCAGATGGTGGGGGTATTTTTACAATAGATACTGCTACTACTGCAATGGCAGACAAACTACAGATTGCAGGTACAGTGCAGTACCTTATTAATGGATTCTGCGTAAGAGTTAAGTCTCCTGTAACTGTAGACTTACCGGAAGCAGATGCAACGTGGAGAGCTGCCCAACGTACAGATCTTGTGTATATCCTGACACATTCTGAAAATGTTACAACCTCTAACCAGTTCTACTTGCAAGGGGATAGATCAGGTACACCCATTGATTGGTCAGGGATGACTGAGGAAGAGCAGAGAATTGCAGCTGTGCTCATTGAGAATAATTTATATGTAGGTGCAGATTACAATATTTACCAGTACCAATATGAGTGGGTGGCGGTGGCAAATGCCAGTACGCTTTCAAGCATAGGGTACACACGGTCCATTGTGGATAACTACATGTACACCGATGGTACTTACCAAGCTATTGAGCTTTGTACTATTGTAAGGCGTAACCAAGGGGCGTACCACTCTGTATACAATGCTCATGGTACCGGTGCTTTCTATGGGGAATCTCTGGCGCATGATGAAAATCAGACTGAGCACTCGGCTGTTAGCTACGCTATTACAGCGTTAGGAGTAGCTGGAAGTACTTTTACTATAGAAGGGGACCATGTAAGTGCTTTCCCTACAGGCACCAGATTTAATGTAACCGGTGCTATTAGTGAAGCTCTTGATAATTCGCGAGATTACCAAGTAGCTTCTTCAGAATTGGTATCCACGGACACAGTTATTACTGTAACACGTACCATTACGGACGATACAGGAGCTAATGGAGTTATTCATTTAGGATGGCCGGCTGCTCCATTTTATGACATTCAAGCTACCAATACCACTACACAAACCTTTGTAATTGACGGAGACCATGTAGCAGAATTCCCTGTGGGTTTTGATATTGAAGTGGTAGGTGCCACAGATGATACCAATGACAAAGACTATACAGTAACAGGGTGTGTACTTACAGATGGAGATACTATAATTACAGTAGATTCAGCTATTTTGAACACTGGTAATACAGGGCGTTTGCACTCTGTTACCTGGTTCCATATCAATTATTGTTTTACACATCTGTCAGTGGGCCTTGCCGGTGAAAATACCGGTAGTATAGCATCTGGTGTGGTTGCAGCTTCCGTGACTTCCGATAAAAATGAGTTAGCTATGGCGCATGACCACATTAAAAATACAGATGTGACAGATGTGCGTACATACTTAGGAACTGCCGTGCGAGAAACAGATCCTAATTTAACCCTCAGTAAACCGGTTCTAACTGGAATGCCCTTGTCTGTCTACGAGCTTGATGCTGTGAACCTTATAATAGGCGCATATAATGCAGCCCTCACTTACGATGTTACTGCAACTATTGCAGGAACAGGTACTTCAGTGGGGGTAATTACTCGGTCAGGGGCTAACATAACTTGGACACTACCAGAAGTTGCAGGGGATACTGCCATTAAATTCAGTATCTCAGCTTCAGATTCTGCCAGCCATATATCTCCCATTAATACTTATTTGATAACTGCCAGAAATTTGAATATCTCTGGGGATTCCATGGTAGCTGTGGGGAGTAGTGACTGGGCAAGTCTGACCAATGCTACAGGAACTTCTGGATTTGTAGCTACAGCAGACTCTGCAGAGGGTACTACTAATGCCTTTATTCAGGATTCCGGAGATGGGGACTGGGGTACGTATGCCGCCACTTTGGATAGAGAGTTAATGACTTGGATGATAGATGGGACAAGCACTGTAAGCTCTCTGGTACTTGGGGGTAATAAGGAAGTAGCTGTAGGGCAGGAGTACGCAGTAAAATATGCAGGCTCTGACGTGGTTACAGTTACTAACTTAGGAGTTACCCATGTTAGTTGGGATGGTACAGGTTTGAAAAACACCCTGACTCTCGGGGTTGCACTGGCAGCTATTCCGGAAATGGTTTGGCTTTGGGATGGAGATGTAGCAGTAGCAGCGGGTACTGCAAGTGAGGCTCTGGTAACGGCTACGGATCTTACTATTGTAAGCGGTTCTACCACTACTACCCAGGTTACGGGTACAAGTTCAGTACCAAATCTTTGGACTAACTCAGGGTACCATAATAAAGTTAGCATCGTAGTGGGTGGCGTTACTAAAGAGGTTACAGTACTATCTGTTAATGAAGCAGGAGGAACTTACACCTTGCAAATTCCAGAGCAAACAGGGGCACCTACGGCAGCAGCTAAACCCAATTGTTTTGTAACTTGTGCAAACCCCACTTCGGTAGTGTATGACTCTACCGGGCCTGTTATTACTACAGAGTACGCACCTGTGGTGGTATTTGGTAATGACATTAGGCAGTTAAAGTTCAGAGCTACCGCAGACTATGTGGGAACAACTTTCTCGGCCATAGAAGTGGATCTTTGGACCGAAGTATAGATTAATTTAGTGTAGTATTTTTAAGTATAAGAACAGCCCACTAATCTGGTGGGCTGTTTTTGTTTGTAGGCTCCCTTCCTTTTAAGCTTAACTTCATTCTTTTAAAAACCCATTATTTAATAAATTTGAAAGTACATTCTTACTAAAATATACAGGAGTTTAGGGCATGGAGTTTAAAGATACAATACAAAGACCCACAACGGGGATATTATCGGTAGTGGCTACAGATTTACAGGGTAATGTCCTGTACTCTTTCAATGATGCTAACATGATTATGACGGCTACCAAAGAAACCTTGGCACACTTGATTGGGGGGGATGTAGCCGGTAAAAGTGTAACCCACGTAGTTTTGGGCAATGATGACACCACACCTTCCCCAGATAATTTTTCAATAGGGGGCATAGATACAGAGTCCTTGGCAAGTGGACAGAACCTTGCAACAGGTGGAGTTCTATGCGCTTACTTAAAAACTGTAACGGGGCATACTTATCCTGTGGCGGGGCGCATTACCTTTAACTGGGTTTTGGATTATGGAGAAGCTAACGGGTTAGCTATTAAGGAGTATGGCTTAGTGTGTTCGGATCTTACATTATTTGCCAGGAAAACCAGAGGTACAGTCACCAAGGACAGTGGGATGCACATTGCAGGTGCATGGACTATTATATTTTAAGGAGAGTTTTAAATGGCAAGTTTAGCTGAGCAATCACTGTTCACGGAAGACATTTACGAGATAGCTACCTCAGATAGGGCAATGGGTGGTGCGGATGGTACCTTAAATGTGCAACCTAAACAGATAGCAGACCGTACTAAGTATCTTAAAGACATGTACTCTGAAGCCCATTTAGATTCAGGGGCCCATGATGTAGATGCTCTTAAGGTTACACTCGAAGATGCCCTGGATAATGGACAGGTATCGGCAGATGCAGGGATCAGAGAAGGTAAGATAGCCTTGGATTTTATGAATAGACCCCGCCCGTATGACCGAGGGGTTTACACGGATAGTACCCAGTTAGTGGTAGACCTAAAGGACATTGAGGTTGATGCAGCGGAAAAAGATCTTCTGCAGAGTGAAATAGATATCAAGACCATAGGATCTATATACCAGAAGGTATATGCTTCTACAGGAGATATCTATGTAGGATCTCCGAGTCTCGGAGGCTACTCTGTTATTGGTGAGGGGGGTATGTTCTGCCAAAACGCTTCAGGTATAACCACTGAAAGCGGCATCAACCGGGTTAAGTTGGAAGGTGATATTAGGAAATTGGTGGGTGAATACAACATATTTCCGGTAACCCCTAACGAGGTAGTATTTCCGGGTGCAGATTCTGCATATGCAGAGTCCCGGTCAGACTTGTTATACTTTAAGCAGTTTGCTACTCGTATAACTGGTGAAGGGGCCGGTAATTTCTACACTCGGGGGTTTGCAGAGGGTGCGGCATTAACTTGGGATAGCATTCAGTCAGACATCAGACGTGCGTATCTTACGGACTCCACAAATAATTTGTACTTGGACCACACAGGAGAGGTCTACCAAGTACAGTATACTTTTGAGGTGGAACCTGGGTGTGTGAGCTTAACCAGTTTGGGGTATGTTCAGGATGTTACGGACACGGCCTTATACCATTTAGGAGATTTCTCAGCTACACCTTTGGCAACAGTTACTCGGCTGAATGCAGGCGCTTTTCACCCTCTTTATAACTTAGAAGGATCTGGGTATTTTCCTAAAGATGGGAACGTTGCTCTGGACGATACTCGGTTTATGATAGGAGATGCTAAGCAACTTCTGACCCTCAATAATGATTTTGCAAGTTGGACTCCTGGTACAGGAGCAACCGCTGTAGGCGCTTTAGTTACAGGTATAGATGGACAAGATGAAACTCTGTACACTACTATTGCAGATGCAGAGGATTCTACTCGGTACATTTTCTGTGTTGATCTAAAAAAATTGACCGGGGATGAAACTGCCCGGGAAATAGAAATCAGTGTAGTATCAGAAGACGATAGTGATACCACATTAGTTACCAGTACTAAAACTGTGACCCTTACAGACGAGTACACTACAGTGGGCTTGGTTATTGAAACAGGGGCTGCTACAACGGATCACCTTGTTTTAAAGATAGGCTCTGGGGCTTCTTGTGATTATGCTTTTAATGCTCAGAATGCCCGGTGTAGTGTAGATGCTATACCAGGGGCTCCAGCCCATGACTTAAAAGCTACCAGTACCTCGGCAAATACCTTTACCATCTTGGGTAGTCATGCAGATGATTTTCCCGCTGGTTGGGATGTTACTGTGTCCGGATCTTCTGACGGAAGTAACTCTAATGATGGAACGTATGAAGTTACTGGAGCTGTATATGACGGTACAGATACAGTTATTACAGTGTCCCCTGGGTTAACTTATAATACTGGAAACGTAGGAAGTATAGAGTCTACTCTTTGGTACTATGTTAATTATTGCTTTGTAACTCAGTCTTTGGGTATGGGGGACAGAACTACTGGAAGTGTACTATCTGGGCAATCAGGGCGTTTTGATGATAAATTCCATGATGTACTTTATGCTGAGGATTTTACTGATTTCAGAGCTGTATTAGAAGCACAAGGCGGTATGCGAGCCACACTAAGTACACCTATTATTTCGGGTGTACCTGCCTTGGTCAATGAGACAGACACCATTACCATTAACATTAGTAATTACTCTGTGGACTACATTTATAATATAACTGTAGGTGTGGGTACGTATACTCAAACTGGCAGTGTTATTACCTGGGTTATGCCTGAGCTTGTATCTGGCACAGTGTCAGCCTCTCTCACGGTTTATGTCACTAACACTGAGGGTGAATTCTCAGACATAGCCACTGTAAATACTACAGCCGTAAACGTACCCATTGTAGGAGATGCAGGTATTAGTGAGCCCTATTTTACACCTGCTAATTTTGACTTATTTAGTGGTGTGGAGATAGTGGATGGTAACCTTGAGGGAGATGGCTACGCTGTAACCTCTGTTTATTACCAGGAAGAGGGTGATGATGACTGGGTGAGGGTACAGGGTGGACTTGATGTTAGTGAGGGGAAGAA